>Ga0182735_1000191_pt1 | contig 69352 bp, 69 predicted proteins | sample eDN5th30CKraftMG_FD_128524 | JGI IMG/M metagenome (GOLD analysis project Ga0182735, IMG submission 128524) | Enriched Miracle-Growth compost microbial communities from Emeryville, California, USA - eDNA 5th pass 30_C Kraft MG (version 2) (version 2) ... | reverse complement strand
CATTCGCGGCATCGTCATCGATACGTCGGGCGGCGGCTGGGCCAAGGTGAATATCGAGAATTCGAGCTTCACCAACATCACCGGGCCGGCGATCTACGGCAATGCCGGCAGCGGCAATATCCGTCTCTATCTCGACAATGTCTCGGCCACCAACAGCAATGTCGGCGTGGTCATGGCCGGCGCAAATGCGCTTGCCTGGATGACGCAGTCGAAGATCGCCGGCAATGCCACCGGCATCCAGCAGGCTGCCGGTGCGAAGATCTATTCCTACAAGGACAACCAGATCTTCAACAACGGCACGGACGGCACGCCGCTGCCCGCCTCGCCATCACCGGTCCAGTCCATGCCTGGCGGCGAGATTGCGAGCGTGTTGAGGTGACAGCATAGGCACATTGATTGCGCAGCAAGTCTTGCTTCGCGCATTCAGCTACAAACAGCCGCGCCCTTCTCCCGGACGTAAGGTGGAAGGTTGTTGCCAGACAGTCAGCAAATGCGGAGTTGTCGTTAGGGCAACGAGGTCTATGCTCAGTCAGACAAACCGGAGATCATTCTGATGAAATTATCTCTCGCGACTGCATTGATATTCGTCTGTTCAGGGTCAGCTTTTGCGCAAACAGCATTTGTTGCGCGGACAGGAAGCGGCACTGCCTGCACTAGCTCAGCGCCTTGTGGAAACTTGTATGATGCCGCGCCGGTATCTGTGGGTGGCACAATCTTTGTGGTTAGCCCCGGTTTCTTTGGAGGGGCAATTTTCGGATCACTGCGCAGCTTACACGGCTCGGGTGGTGGAACCATTCTCTCGTACCTTGCGCTCAATACGAACGCCCGAGATTTTGTGCTTCAGGATGTGGGCATCGCGCGCAGCATCGGGAGCTACGGGTTGCTGTTCGGCCCCCCTGGCGGCTCGCTTACGGCTGAGAATGTATCGTTCTCATACGCGACAGGTTTAAATACCAGCGGCGTCCAGTTCAACCCCGGCGGCCCCGCAACTCTGACGTTGAAAAACGTCCGCTTCAATAATTTCGCGAATGGCACCGGCGCCGCTATCCGCATCGTGACGGGGGGTCACAACGTCAATGTCACGCTCGACAACGTACAGGTGTCCGGCGGCATTCGTGGCATCGTCATCGATACGTCGGGCGGCGGCTGGGCGAAGGTGAATATCGAGAATTCGAGCTTCACCAACATCACCGGGCCGGCCATCTACGGCAATGCCGGCAGCGGTAATATCCGCCTCTATCTCGACAATGTCTCGGCCACCAACAGCAATGTCGGCGTGGTCATGGCCGGCGCCAATGCGCTGGCCTGGATGACGCAGTCGAAGATCGCCGGCAATGCCACCGGCATCCAGCAGGCTGCGGGCGCGAAGATCTACTCCTACAAGGACAACCAGATCTTCAACAACAGCACGGACGGCACGCCGCTGCCCGCCTCGCCATCGCCGGCGCAGTCCATGCCCGGAAATGAGATCGCGAGTGCGGCCGGGAGATAGCGCTTATTCAGCTTTCGCACCGCGCCGCATGGCGTGCCATTCGCGGTCGATGGAGCCTTCCTCGGCCTTGTGGAAGAACTGCGAGCAGACGAGCCAGCCCTTGAGTGGTCGCAGCAGAAGCATGCAGGCCCCCACGGTTACGGGAAGCGTCGTGAGGAGGTGAATCCAGAGCGGCGGCTCATAAGTGAGCTGGATCCAGAGGGCGAAGGCGAGCGCCGGCACGGCCGCGATGGTCATCGCGAAGAATGCCGGCCCGTCGGCCGGATCGGCAAAGGAGTAATCCAGCCCGCAGACCTCGCATTTCGGCGCCAGCGTCAGAAATCCGGAGAAGAGATGGCCCTGCTGGCAACGTGGGCAATGGCCCGTAATGCCGGTCATCATGGGGTTCGTCGTCGGCGTGAATTCCGTTGCCATGTTGGCTCTCCTTTCCAGAGAAATAGATGGCGGGCGGGTCTGACGCCATGTGGCGGCTGCGCGCGCGACATTGTGTCATTCCTCTCGGAATATGGCATTCACGATGACCTCGCCCACCATCTCTGGCTTCCGAGGACCTGCCGGTTCACGGCAATGTGAACGTGACGGCTTTCGTGCCTTCTGATCATGGGTAGCTCCTATTCGGAGATATCCATGCCAGCCTACGCAATCCTCACCCTCGCCATTCTGGCGGAAGTCATCGCAACAAGCGCGCTGAAGGCATCCGAGGGCTTTACCCGGCTTGTGCCGTCGGCTGTCGTGGTGCTCGGCTACGCGGCAGCCTTCTATTTCCTGTCGCTGGTGCTGGACCGGATACCGATCGGCGTCGCCTATGCGATCTGGGCGGGCGGCGGCGTGGTGCTGGTGGCCGTTGCCGGCTGGCTGGTCTACGGGCAGCGGCCCGATTTCGCCGCCACCATCGGAATGGCGCTGATCCTCTCCGGCGTCCTCGTCATCAATCTCCTGTCGAAGACGGGCGGACACTGATCGCGCCGTAAACGGCAGACTTGTTGATCCCGGTCAAGGTGCGCGGCTGTGGATGCGGCAGAATGGCCGGACACAAAAGGAGTCCGCCATGCAGTTCGGCATCATGATCAACCTGCTTCCCCTCGCCGCCGTTTTCCTCGCCTTGGGGATGCTGTTCGTCCTCGAAGACCTGAAGTGGAAGCGGTGAAGGGCGCGCCTACCAGAGCGCGTAGCGAAGGCCGACCCGGATCTCGTGCTGGCCGAAGCCAGGATCGCGGCCCTTGGGGCCGGTCGCGCCATTGTTGCTCTCCGACTGGCGGAAGCCGAACATGTCGCCGCCGGTGACCTTGCGATATTTGTAGCCGAGGTCGATCTTGAGATTGTCGGAGACGTCATAGGCCACGCCTGCCATCGCCGCATAGGTGAAGCGCCAGCTCGAAATGCCTGCCGACGGCTCCAGCGCGGGGAGAGGCGCGCCGCAGGCGCCGGGGCCGGGCACGCAATGCTGCGTGCTGTTGAGCGCATTCCAGCCGGCGATGGTGAAGCCGGCACCGCCGCCGATATAGGGTGTGAAGCCGGCGAAAGTGCCCAGGTCCACATAGGCATTGGCCATCAGCGCCGTGCCGTTGAGCGATGCGGCATCCTCGGTGCGGCAGGTCGTGTCCACCGGCTGGCCGGTGCAGGGCGCGGCATCCGTGGTGGTGCCGTTGAAACGCATCTGGAAACGCTCGGCGGTCAGGTCGGCGCGCATCCAGTCGTTGAAGCGGTAGCCGAAACCGACGCCGAAATTGAGGTCGCCCTTCAGCGCCTGCGTTGCGAAATTCGCATTGCCGTAGGTCTGCGTACCGGGGTCGAAGGTGCGATAGGAGAACGTGCCGGCGGGCCGGGTAGAGAGGGCGTAGCCGATATCGCCGCGCAGATACCATCCCGTGCCCACCTCGACGGGAACCTCCGCCGCCTCGTCATAGACGAGCCGCTCATAGAGCGGGCTGTCATAATCCGCGGCGAAGGCCGGCAGCGCGGCCAGAGCGAAGAGTGCCGTGGACGTCAGGATGCGGATGCGATGGCTCATCAGGATGGCTCCGGGACGCGGCGAAGGGCTGCCGTTCGAGGAGACATTGTTAACCATGATGGTTAAGTGCCGGTTAAGGATAACGCTTTGCTAAGCATCGGGGCGAAAGCGGCGGTTCAACCAGCCGCCCCACGCCCGCCCGCGCGTAGAAGATGCAGCCGCCGCGGAAAACGCCTTCCAGCGTGTTGTCGCCGTTACGGCCGAAGCCGTCAGCTTTCTCCAGCCGCGAACAGCCGGCCGATCCCGCTTCTACCTTGATGATATTGGGTATCATGCGCCATCTTGCGTCTCATCCCCCGGCGTCGCAGTGTGTTGCCGAACATCGTTCCGGGCAAGGCGTGGGCCGCGCGCCTTGCATGGATTTGCAGCGGAGGGGTCCATGATCGCGACGGTTCTCACGGCCGTGGTGGCCGCCATTCACGCTTATATCGTCTATCTGGAAATGGTCGCCTGGGACACGCCGGCCGGGCGGCGCGCCTTTGGCACCACGCCGGAATTTTCCGCCGCTTCTAAGGTGCTGGCGATGAACCAGGGCCTCTATAACGGCTTTCTGGTCGCCGGCCTCGTCTGGGGCCTGTGGCTCGGCGCGGCAGGTTTCGGCGTCAAGGCCTTCTTCCTCGTCTGCGTCCTGGTGGCGGGGTTGGTCGGCGCGGCCACCGTCAGCCGCAAGATCCTGTTCATTCAGGCGCTGCCCGCCGCGCTGGCGCTGCTGGCGCTTTTGGCCGGTATCTGACCGAGGCTCTTTTACCGCTCCGTCAGCTTGAGCTCGATGCGGCGGTTGCGGTCGCGCGCTTCAGGCGTATCGGCCGGATCGAGCGGCTGGAACTCGCCGAAGCCGGCCGCGACCAGCCTGTTGGCAGGCACGCCGTTGGCGATCAGGAATTTCACCACCGAGGTGGCGCGGGCGCTGGAAAGCTCCCAATTGTCGCGATAGCGGCCGGTGCCGGAAAGCGGGATATTGTCCGTGTGCCCGTCGACGCGCAGCACCCAGTTGATCTCCGGCGGAATCTCGCGCTGCAGGTCGAGGATCGCGCCGGCCAGCTTGCGCATCTCCTCCTGCCCGGCGGCATTGATCTGCTCGGAGCCGATCGGGAAGAGCACTTCCGACTGGAAGACGAAACGGTCGCCGACGATGCGGATATTCTCGCGGTCGGACAGGATCTCGCGCAGCCGGCCGAAGAAGTCGGAGCGGTAGCGGTTCAGTTCCTGCACGCGCTGGGCGAGCGCGACATTCAGGCGGCGGCCGAGATCGGCGATCTTGGTGTTCGATTCGCGGTCGCGCTGCTCGGAGACTTCGAGCGCCGATTCCAGCGCGCCGATCTGCCGGCGCAGGGCGGCGATCTGCTGGTTGAGCAGTTCCACCTGGCTCAGCGCGCGCTGGCTTACCTGCCGTTCATTGTCCAGCTGGCTGCTGAGCTGGCCCGCGCGGGATTCAGCCGCCGCACCCGCGCCCGCACCTTGCGACAGGAGTTCCTGCAGGCGGCTCCGCTCGGCCTGCATGTTTTCCAGTGAGGCGCGCAGATTGGCGATCTCGTCCTGCGAATCCTGCGTGCTGGACCGCTCCAGCGCAAGCATCTGGGTCAGCTCGTTGATCTGGGTGTTGAGCCGGTCGAGCACGGCATCCTTGCCGGTGATCTCCTGGCTGAGCAGGAACTGCGCCAGCACGAAGACCGACAGCAGGAACATGATCGCCAGGAGCAGGGTGGAGAGTGCGTCGACGAAGCCCGGCCAGTAGTCCACCGTGCGGCGTTCGCGGCGGCCGCGTGCGAGGGCCATGGATCAGCGCTCCTGATTGCGCGACAGCGTTTCGGCCAGTTTGTCGAGGGTTTGGCGCATGGCCTTCTGCTCGGCCGACTGCGCCTCGACCCAGTCGCGCATGATCTGCTGCTCGCTGCGCATGTTCTTGACCAGCCCGGCAATGCCGTCGGCGAGATTGGCCATGGAGGCGGCGATGCGCGGATTGGAGGCGCCGCCCTCCTGCAGGCTGTGCAGGCGTTCCGACATGATCCTCAGTTCCTCCGAAGAGCCGGCCTTGGCGGGGTCCGCCACGATCTCGGCCGACAGGTCGGTCACCGAGGCCAGCCAGTTCTCCAGCTCGGTATAGAAGCGGTTCTGCGCCCGGCCGGCCTGAAGGTCGAGGAAGCCCAGCACCAGCGAGCCGGCAAGGCCGAACAGCGAGGACGAGAAGGCCGTGCCCATGCCCGAAAGCGGTGCCGACAGGCCGCTTTTGAGCGCATCGAGAACGTCGTTCGAATCGCCGGAGCTCGGATCGAGCGACTGGATCGTGTCGCTGATGGAGCCGATGGTGCCGAGCAGGCCCCAGAAGGTGCCCAACAGGCCGAGGAAGACCAGGAGCCCGATCATGTAGCGCGAGATGTCGCGGCTCTCGTCGAGCCGGGTCGCCAGCGAATCGAGGATCGAACGCAGCGAACTAGTGGAGAGCGCCATGGAGGTCGAGCGGCCGAGCAGCGATTTCATCGGCGCGAGCAGGACGGGGTCGGTCGTCTCCGTTCCGGCCCGGAAGGAATTGACCCATTTCACCTCCCGGAAGAGGCGGATGACCTGCGTGAAGGCAAGCAGGATGCCGACGAGCAGCACGCCCAGGATCAGGCCATTGAGGCCCGGATTGGTCACGAAGGCGGCCGAAATCTGCCGATAGAGGATCGCCGCCACGAACGCCGTGATGGCGAGGAAGATGAGCATCGACAGGAGGAAGACCTGCGGGCTGGAGAGCTTGTGGGGATCGTAATCGTCTTCGTCCAACCCCAGCGATCTGAGAAATGCCATCGCGTCCTGTCTCCAGCATGATCCCGAAAATTGAGCCCTTCGGGGGAGATCACGTGTGAAAAATACTGTTCCGGATCACGGTGGCGGTCGGATGAACGCCATCATGATCGGTCCCGGCCCATTGAATGACCGGAACTCTAAACGGAATTGTGACGAAATTGAAAGAACGCGGCGGAAGGGAAGCCGTACTTCCTGTGCGGAAGGTCGTGGGCGTATCGAATCGCGGGAATGCGCCCGGCTTCCCGCCGGATGCAAGCCGCTGCACACTCTTGCTGGAATTGCTCTAGGCGGGCTTTCGCAGCGTCGTCAGCAGGGCCTTGTGGATGTCCTCATTGCCGACGACGATTGCGCCGCTGTCGAACATGTCCTGCCCGCCATCGCGGTCGGAGGCGAAGCCGCCGGCTTCCCGCACCATCAATATGCCGGCCGCCATGTCCCACGGCGCCAGCCAGTCTTCCCAGAAACCGTCCATGCGCCCGGCCGCCACGTAGGCGAGATCGAGCGATGCCGCGCCAAGCCGGCGGATGCCCGCCGTCTCGCCCATCACATTGCGCAGGTCGACCAGCGCGTGGCCGTGATGGCCGCGGCCGAGATGAGGGATGCCGGTGCCGATCACCGCATCGCTCAGCTTGCGGCGCGCCGCGACGCGCAGGCGGCGATCGTTCATGAAGGCCCCGCCGCCGCGCTCGGCGGTGTAGAGCTCGTCCATGGCCGGATTGTAGATGACGCCGGCGACAAGCTGGCCCTGCCGCTCCAGCGCGATGGAGATGGCGAAGATCGGTATGCCGTGCAGGAAATTGGTGGTGCCGTCGAGCGGGTCGACGATCCAGCGATGCTGGCCGTCATCGCCGGCCACCTCGCCGCGCTCCTCCATCAGGAAGGAATAGCCGGGGCGGGCGCGCGACAGTTCCGTATAGACGATGTCCTCGGCCTTGCGGTCGGCCTGGCTCACATAGTCGCCCGGCCCCTTCAGCGAGACCTGGAGGTTCTGCACCTCGCCGAAGTCGCGCGACAGCGAACGGCCGGCCTTCATGGCGGCCTGGACCATCACGTTGAGAAGCGCTGAGCGGGCCATGGCGGTTCCTCGGCAGGTCGGCAGCCGGTTCCGGCTGCCCTGTTCCCGTCAGTCCGCCCTGCGGACGTAGGTGATCTCGTTGGTGTCGACGACGATCTTCTCGCCGGCCGAGATGAAGGGCGGCACGAGCACGCGGACACCGTTCTCCAGCACCGCCGGCTTGTAGGAGGATGCCGCCGTCTGGCCCTTCACGACCGGATCGGCCTCGGTGATCTCGAGCGTCACATAGTCCGGCAGCGAGATGCCGATCGGCTTCTCCTCATAGAGCTCGACCGTCACGGTCATGCCATCCTGCAGGAAGGCGGCGCGGTCGCCGACGAAATCCTTGAGGAGCTCCAACTGCTCGTAGGTCTCGGCGTCCATGAAGACGAGCGCTTCGCCCTGCTCGTAGAGGAAGGAAAAATCCTTCTGTTCGAGCCGCACCTTCTCGACCGTCTCGGCGGCGCGGAAGCGCTCGTTGAGCTTGGTTCCGTTTATGAGGTTCTTCAGCTCGACCTGGTTGTAGGCGCCGCCCTTGCCGGGCTTCACCGCATTGGTCTTCACCGCAACCCAGAGCCCGCCATCATGCTCGATGACGTTGCCGGGTCGGATTTCGTTGCCGTTGATCTTGGCCATGGAGTTCTTTCCAGGAATGGGGAGTGGGCGGCGGCGCCCGGTGGCGCTCCAAGACCATAAAATCACCGGTGAAGCAAGCGCCGGGGCAAATCGCGCGGTCAGAGGCGCGCGTCGGCGCGCTTGGCCGCGTCGGCCAGCTGGGCATCGGTGAGCCCTTCGAGGAAGTCCTCCATTTCCGGATCAACAAGCCCGGCGCGGCGCGCATTCAGGTACCATCCGGCCGCCTCGACCGAGTCCGGCTCGATGCCGATGCCGGCCATATAGAGCTTGGCTATGCGGTTTCGCGCCGCGACATTTCCCCCTTCCGCCGCGCGTTTCAGCCAGGCGAAGCCGGCCTTGGCGTCCGCCGGGCCGCCGGTGCCCTGCACCAGCCAGGTACCCAGTTCGACCTGTGCGCTGTCGAAATTCTGCTGTGCTGCGCGTTCCAGCCATTGCCGCGCTGCCGGCAGGTCCTTTTGGCGGCTGCCCGCGCCATTGGCGAGCGTCTGCGCCATGGCATATTGCGCATCCGCAAGACCCTTGTTGGCGGCGCGCTCGTAATAGCTCACCGCCCGGTCGGTCGCGATCGCGTCATTGCCGCGCTCCAGCACCATCTGGGCGAAATTGAACTGCGCCAGCACATTGCCGGTATTGGCGCTGTCCTCCATCAGGGCGAAGGCCTGGTCGATGTCGCGCTCGACGAACCGGCCCGACCGCAGCATCAGCGCATATTGAAACTGCGCTTCGGGCACGCCCTGTTCGGCGGCCAGGCGATACCATTTCGCGGCTTCCTTCTGGTCCTGCTTCACGCCCAGGCCGCGTGAATAGATCTCTGCGACAAGCGTCTGCGCGGCCGCGTCGCCCGCCTCGGCCTTGGGCCGGGCAAGATTGAGGGCGGTGATGTAGAGGCCGCGCTGGAACGCGCCATAGGCAGGGTCGGGCACGACGCCGAAACGGCGACTGTCGAGCGGGGGCGCCTCCGGTGCGGCCGGCGCTTCGGGCCGCGCGCCCTTCCCGGTTGCGGCGGCCGGCGGCGTCTCTTCGGCGGGCACGGCCGTCTGTGCCTGTGCCGCACCGATCAGCAGCATGGTTGCGAGCAGGAAGGGCAGGGGACGTTTCATGCCGACTCCGTGAAGCGCGGCGCATGCGCGTCGAGCAGTTGGTTTACCTCCCGCACCGCAGCCGCCGGGTCCTCCGCCGCGAACACGGCGGCGGACAGGGCGACGAAGTCCGCGCCGGTTTCGGCCACGGCGCGGACCGAATCGATCGCGCTCCCGCCCATGACGATGCAGGGAACCTCGATCATCTCGGCCCACCAGCGGCCCAGCGACAGGTTTCGGTTGTGGGGTTCCGGCTGCGTGTCGTAGCCGAAGCGGCCGAAGAAGATGTAGTCGGGGCGTTCCTCGCCAAGCTCCAGCGCGTCGTCGCGGGTCTTGGCGCCGCCCGTGCCCACCATCATGCGGCTGGCATGGCGTTCGATCAGGTCGGCAAGATCGGCCTTGCTGCCCTCGAAATGAATGCCGTCGGCACCTGTCCGCGCGGCGACGCGCGTGTCGCCCGCCACCATCGCCGCAGCCCCCGCAGCTTGCACCACCGGCACGCGACGTTCTGCGGCACGCTGGAAGGCCACATCGTCGCGCGCATATTGCGGCAGGATCACCGAGGCGACATCGCCGCCGGAAAGCGCGGCCGCAAGCGCTGCATCCAGGCCGGCGGATTCGTCATCCGGCATGATGAGGACAAGACGGCAGCGCGTGGGTATGGGCTGGTTCATTTGCTTCCCGCTATTGGTTCGCCTTTTCGAAGGCGATCATGGTGGGAATTTGGCATAGAGCAAGCGGCCCCTCTCGCCAACGCCTGGCAGCGCAGCTATTGGCGACCGGGGAGAAGCCGATGCAACACCTGCTTTCAGATCCGTATTTCTACGCGGCGGCCGTGCCGGCGGTGATTCTGGTCGGCCTTTCCAAGGGCGGACTGGGCGGCGCCATGGCACTGATCGGCGTGCCGCTGATGGCGCTTGTGGTCTCGCCGGTACAGGCCGCGGCGATCATGCTGCCTATCCTTATCGTGATGGATATCGTCTCGCTATGGGCCTGGCGCGGCGTGTGGGACCGCGTCACGCTGCGCAACGTCCTGCCGGGCGCGATGATCGGCATCACGCTCGGCTGGGCGACGGCAGCATTGGTGACGCCAGGCGCGGTCCGTCTCATCGTCGGGCTGATCGCGCTCGCCTTCTTCCTGCGCTGGCTGTCGCAGCGCGTCGTGCGCAGCGACAAGCCCGGCCGTCACAGCATCGTGCGCGGGACGTTCTGCGGCACGCTGGCCGGCTTCACCAGCTTCGTGGCGCATGCGGGCGGGCCGCCCTACCAGGTCTACGCCCTGCCGCTCAAGCAGCCGCCGGCGCTTTATGTCGGCACCAGCGTCATCTTCTTCGCCGTCGTCAATGCGGTGAAGCTCGTTCCCTATTTCGCGCTCGGCCAGTTCGACGCGGCCAATCTGGCGGCGTCGGCCATCCTGATGCCCGTGGCGCCGCTGGCCACGCTGGCCGGCGCATGGCTCGTGCGGCGCATGAAGCCGGATATCTTCTATCCGTTCATGTATGGCATGGTCGCATTGGTGTCGCTGAAGCTGATCTATGACGGCGTCGTCGAGATCTGGATGTAACGTCGTCTCCGGGTGAGACGATTTTCCCACCTTCATCGGCTGTTAAGCTTTACGGGTGTTTACTTGTGCCTATCCAGTCTTCTGGATTCTGACCGGACGGATTGCCTCCGTCTTGTTTGACGCCTCCCTGTTAACTCCTGAGAGCCGCCGTCCAGCGGCTCTTTTTTTGCCTCTGCTTTGACAGGCGCAAGCTGCGTTAACCTTCTGTTAAACATCTTCTTGCCTCGGCCCGGCAAGGCGCGCATCTTTGCGGGGACAACCGGACGGCGATGGCTGCCCTATCGTTGACCGGCTATCGGCATGCGGGCAGTTTCGCCACCATGCATATGGGGATGCGTGATGAGTGAACCGACAAGCGGAATGAGCGCAACCGTCAGCCTTGCCGAGCGGCGAGTGTTTTCCAATTCGTTCAAGCCGCTCTACAGCGAAGGCATGGCGCTGGTGGAGCGCGCCGCCGAATATCTCGATGGTGAGGGACGCGCCGAAGCCAGGAAACTGTCGCGACAGGCCGCCACGCTCTATGCCGCCGAGTCCATGCGGCTCACCACGCGCCTGATGCAGATCGCATCCTGGCTGCTGCTTCAGCGGGCCGCCAATGCCGGCGAGATGACGCGCGACCAGGTCGCGTCGGAAAAGACCAAGGTGCGGCTCGACACCGCTTCCGCGCAGGAAGACACAGCGGGCTGGAGCGAGATGCCGGCCGCCTTCCGCGAGATCGTCGCGCATTCGCTGCGGCTTCAGTCACTGGTGCGGCGCATGGATGACGAGATCTATGGCGAGGCGGTGCAGGCCGATGGCTATGGCGACGACGGCAACCCCGTCACCGCGCAGATCAACCTGCTCAGGACGGCCTTCGGGCGCTGACCTCTTCTCATGGGTGGCGCCTTTGCGGCGCATTCATGTTCGTTCTTTGTTCACATTTTCGTGGCATCGAGGTTCCATCCTGATAGGGTGGGGCCCATGAAACAGGCGATTCGTATCATCGGCATCGATCCCGGCCTGCGCCGCACGGGCTGGGGCGTGGTCGAGAGCCTTGGCAATGCGCTGACCTTCATCGCCTCAGGCACGGTGCGATCGGACGAGAAGGCGAGCCTGGCCGAGCGCCTGCGGCAGATCCATGACGGGCTGGCGGAGGTGCTCGCGCAGCACGTGCCGGCGGAGGCCGCCGTCGAGCAGACCTTCGTCAACAAGGATGCGACCGCGACGCTCAAGCTCGGCCAGGCGCGCGGCGTCGCCATGCTGGTGCCCGCGCTTGCCGGCCTCTCGGTCGCGGAATATGCGCCGAATGCGGTGAAGAAGACGGTGATCGGTGTCGGCCATGGCGACAAGAAGCAGATCCATATGATGGTGCGGGTGCTGATGCCGCGCGCGACCTTCACCGGCGACGACGCCGCCGATGCGCTCGCCATCGCCATCTGCCATGCGCATCATCGTCAGAGCGTGACCAGCCGGCTTGCCGCGCTGGCGGGGTAATCGGGGGCGTTCATGATCGGCAAGCTCAAGGGGACGGTCGAGGAGATCGCGGAAGACCACTGCGTGGTCGACGTTCACGGCGTCGGCTATGTCGCCCATTGTTCCTCGCGCACCCTGGCGGCGTTGCCGGGCGCGGGCGAGGCGGCGGTTCTCTTCATCGAGACCTATGTGCGGGAGGACGCCATCCGCCTCTACGGTTTCGCCTCGGCAGTCGAGCGCGAATGGTTTCGCCTGCTGATGGGCAATGTTCAGGGCGTCGGCGCCAAGGTGGCGCTTGCGGTCCTGTCCACGCTGACCCCGACCGAGCTCGCCAATGCCATCGCGCTGCGCGATATCGCCATGGTGTCGCGGGCGCCGGGCGTGGGCCGCAAGGTGGCCGAGCGCATCGTGACGGAGCTCAAGAGCAAGGCGCCGGCACTGTCGGTCGATGCGGGCGCCAGCTTCGGCCTCAAGCAGGAACTGGGCGAGGGCGTCGCGCCGGCGCCTGTCGCCGATGCCGTCTCCGCGCTGACCAATCTCGGCTATTCGCGCGACATCGCCGCCAATGCGGTGGCCGCCGCGCTCAAGGAAGCAGGCGAAGGGGCAGATTCAGCGCGGCTCATCCGGCTGGGGCTGAAGGAACTCGCGCGGTGATTGCCGGCAGGCAATGAATTTCTTACATTGTACAAAAAGTAAGGAAGCAGGGTGCCATGGGCTTCGAGGCAAAGATAACCAGCAAGGGGCAGGCGACCATTCCGGCCGAGGTTCGCCAACGGCTCGGGCTGCAGGCGGGAGATCGGGTCGCCTTCATCGAGATGGAGCACGGTTTCCTTCTCCTGCCGCGCAACCGGCCGGTTGAAAGCCTTTTCGGCTCGCTGGCGCAATATGCGATTCCGGGCACGACCCAGGATGACTATGAAGAGGCGGTGGGCGAGGGTATCAGCACCGATGTCGAGGGCGGCCGGCAGGGTGGATCGGCCCGGTGATCGGGCTCGATACCAACATTCTGCTGCGGGCCGTGCTCGATGACGATCCGGTTCAATCGATGGTGGCGCGGCGCCTGCTGCTCAGCCTTGGCGAGGATGGGCCGGGCTTCGTGAACATAATCGTGCTGATGGAGTTTTTCTGGGTGCTTCGATCCCGCTACAGGCTGCCGCAGGCGCGTCTGGCCGAGGCCATCCGCAATCTGCTCGAGGCGGAACATATCGAATTCGAATCTCTCGCCGTGGCCGGCAAGGCGCTCGCGGTCTATGAAGCAGGCGCCGCGGATTTTCCGGACGCCGTCATCGCAATGCGCAACAGCGAGTTGGGAGCGAGCAAGACCCGTACTTTCGATGCTGGCGCGGCCCGCTCGCTTGCCGCCATGGAACTTCTGGCATGAGCGCGTCGCCCCGCCTGATATCTTCGGAGAAGAGCGGCGAGGATGTCGACGCCACGCTGCGGCCCCAGTCGCTTGACGACTTCGTCGGCCAACAGGCGGCGCGGGCCAATCTGCGCGTCTTCATCGAGGCGGCGAAGGCGCGCGGCGAGGCGCTGGACCATGTTCTGTTCGTCGGCCCGCCGGGGCTGGGCAAGACCACTTTGGCACAGATCATGGCAAAGGAACTGGGCGTCAATTTCCGCTCCACCTCCGGGCCGGTCATCGCCAAGGCGGGCGATCTCGCTGCATTGCTCACCAATCTCGAAGACCGCGACGTGCTCTTCATCGACGAGATCCACCGGCTCAACCCGGCCGTGGAGGAAATCCTCTATCCGGCGATGGAGGACTACCAGCTCGACCTCATCATCGGCGAGGGGCCGGCGGCGCGCTCGGTCAAGATCGACCTCGCCCGCTTCACGCTGGTGGCGGCGACGACGCGTGCGGGCCTCATCACCAATCCGCTGCGCGACCGTTTCGGCATTCCGGTGCGGCTCGATTTCTATACCGTCGCCGAACTGGAGACGATCGTGCGGCGCGGCGCGCGTATCCTCTCCCTGCCGATGAGCGACGACGGCGCCGTCGAGATCGCCCGGCGCGCGCGTGGCACGCCGCGCATTGCCGGCCGGCTGCTCAGGCGCGTGCGCGATTTCGCCATGGTGGCGGGCGCCGAGGTGGTCGACCGCAAGGTAGCCGACGCGGCGCTGTCGCGGCTGGAGGTCGACGCGCTCGGGCTCGACAGCCTCGACCGGCGCTACCTGAACATGATCGCGAGGAATTTCGGCGGCGGGCCGGTCGGCATCGAGACCATCGCGGCTGGCCTTTCGGAACCCCGCGACGCGATCGAGGACATTATCGAGCCCTATCTCATCCAGCAGGGCTTCATCCAGCGCACGCCGCGCGGGCGCGTGCTGACCGCCAATGCCTGGCGCCATCTCGGCCTCGAAGCGCCGAAGGACATCACCCGGCAGCAGATCAACCTGTTCCAGGACGAGTAATGGCGGCGGACGGCTATACGCCCGGAACCATCGCCGACATTGTCGGCCTGCACATGCGCTACTATGCGCCGCAATGGAGCTTCGGGCTGGCCTTCGAGGCGAAGGTGGCGACCGAATTGTCGGCATTCCTTTCCGGCTTCCGGCCGGGCGAGGATTTCTTCGCCGCGCACCGCGCGGAGGACGGGACGCTTCTGGGAACCGTCAGCCTGCAAGCCCCGGCGGGGGATGAGCCGCTGGCGCATCTGCGCTGGTTCATCACCGGCGAGGCCGCGCGCGGCACCGGGCTCGGCCGTCGATTGCTCGGCGATGCCATCCGCCACGCCGACCGGCGCGCCTTTCCCGGCATCTATCTCACGACCTTTGCCGGGCTCGACGCCGCCCGCCATCTCTACGAATCCGCGGGTTTCGCGCTGGCCGGCGAGAGCGCGACGGACCGCTGGTCGGGCGGTGTTCGCGAGCAGCGTTTCGAGCGGCTCCTGCCGTCGGCCGAATAATTGCAGCGGAAGGATCTGCGAAGATGCATTCTCCCCAAGATGCCAGCCCCGCCGTTCCCCTCGCCGGCGAACTGACGGAGTCCGGCCACCTTCTGGTGGCCCGCGTCTATTTCGCCGATACCGACTTCACCGGCGTCGTCTACCATGCGCGTTATCTCGAATTCCTCGAACGCGGCCGCTCCGATTTCCTGCGGCTCACCGGCGTGCATCACACCGAGCTCGAAGCAGGCAAGCATGGCGAGAAGCTTGCCTGGGTGGTGCGGCGCATGGAGATCGATTTCCGCGCGCCGGCGCGCATCGACGATATCCTCACCATCGAGACGCGCACGGAAAACGTATCGGGCGCGCGCATCTTCATGGCGCAGAAACTCCTGCGCGACGCAGAGGTGCTGGTGGAGGCTCGCGTCGAGGCGGCCATCATCGGCGAAGGCGGGCGGCCACGGCGGTTTCCGAAAGAGTGGATTGCGGCTTTCCTGCCGCGCGGCGGCGCCTGATTCCCACAGGGTAAGGCAGCCGGACACGATTCCTAACCCATCATTAACCTTAATCGTTCATCACGAAGACGGTGAAAATCGTGCGCATCCGCGCGCCTTCCTTTCACCAAAATTCGCCCGGAAAAGGCCGTGAATGGCGCATTGAGGGCGATTGCCGGTTTAGATTCGGCGGATCGATGGGAACGGTGCGCATATCCGGCTGCATCCGGCCGGAAGTCTCAAGGATCACGACATGGAAAATGTGACTCTGGCCGCGCCAGGCGGCGAATTGTCGATATGGGCGCTGTTCTGGCAGGCCGGCTGGGTGGTCAAGCTGGTGATGATCGGCTTGCTCGCCGCATCCGTCTGGACCTGGGCCATCATCGTCGACAAGGTCATCTCCTATGGCCGCATGCGCCTGGCGCTGAACCGCTTCGAGCAGGTCTTCTGGTCGGGCCAGTCGCTGGAAGAACTCTACCGCACGCTTGCCGAGCGCAAGACGACCGGGATGGGCGCGATCTTCGTCGCCGCCATGCGCGAATGGAAGAAGAGCTTCGAGAAGGGCGCGAAATCGCCGCTCGCCCTGCAGGTGCGCATCGACAAGGCGATGGACCTCGCTCTCGGGCGGGAGATGGAACGGCTGGAAGGCAAGCTGGGCTTCCTCGCCACCATCGGCTCGGCCGCACCCTTCATCGGCCTGTTCGGCACCGTGGTCGGCATCATGACCTCGTTCCAGGCCATTGCCGGTTCCAAGTCGACCAATCTGGCGGTCGTCGCGCCCGGCATCGCGGAGGCGCTGCTGGCGACCGCTATCGGTCTGCTGGCGGCGATCCCCGCCGTCATCGCCTACAACAAGCTGTCATCCGACGCCGCCAAGCTGGGCAGCCGCATGGAAGGGTTCTCCGACGAGTTCTCCGCCATACTGTCGCGGCAAATCGATGAGAAGGTCGTGGCGAAAGCCGCCTGAGGAGTAGCAGCGCGATGGGAATGTCGGTCGGACAGGGTCAGGCACGCGGGCACCGCAGGCGTGGCCGCAAGCACGCCCTGATATCGGAGATCAACGTCACGCCCTTCGTGGATGTGATGCTGGTGCTGCTCATCATTTTCATGGTGGCGGCTCCGCTGCTCACTGTCGGCGTGCCCATCGACCTGCCGGAGACGCAGGCCAAGGCGCTGAATTCCGAAACGCAGCCGATCACCGTCTCGGTCAACCAGGAAGGCAAGGTCTATCTGCAGGAGACCGAAATCCCGCTCGACGAGGTGGTGCCCAAGCTGGAGGCCATTTCGCAGACCGGCTACGAGGAGCGCATCTATGTGCGCGGTGATCGCGCCGCCGATTACGGCACCGTGATGCAGGTCATGGCGCGCATTTCGGCCGCCGGCTACAAGAATCTCGGCCTCGTCACGCTCCAGGAACAGGACAACTGATCGGGCCATGAAGACCGGCCTCACCGTCTCGACCGCCATGCATGCAGCGCTGCTGGGCTTCGGCCTCTTCACGCTGTCGGCGCCGCGCGCGCTCGAGGTGGCGGATGTCGAGGCGTTTCCGGTCGAGATCGTGCCGATCGCCGAGATCAGCCAGATGCAACAGGGGGAGCGGGAGGCACCCGTGGCGGAACGCGCCGCGCCGGTGCCGACGACGCGCCCCGAGCCGGTGCCCGATGCGCGCAATGTAGGCGACAACACCGTCGACCTTTCCACGCCGCCGACCCCGCAGCCCGCCACGCGCGAGGTCGAGGTGGCCGCCGCCCCGCCGCCCCAGCCGAAACCCGCGCCCAAGCCGACGCCAGAACCGGAACCCAAGCCGGCGCCGGCACCCGAGCCGCAGCCTGCTCCGGTGCCGGCAATCGAACGCACGCCCGAGCCGCAGCCCAGGCAGGAAGTGAAGCCGGATCCCGCGCCGGAACCGAAGGTTGCGGAAGCACCCGCCGAGGAAGCCGTCGCGCTCCCCGCCACGGCCCCTTCGCCGCAGGCGCGCCCGCAGCCGCCGCAGGCGCAGACCGCCAAGGCGCCCGAGCGGCAGAATACCGAGAAGCCCGCGCAGCGCGAGGCCCAGGCGGCGAAGTCGCAGGAAGAGCAGAAGTTCGACGCCGACCAGATCGCGGCGCTGCTCAACAAGGACAAGCCGCAGGGCGGCGGCGCCAGGCGCTCGACCGAACAGGCGGCGCTCGGCGGACGCCAGACCACCAGCGGCTCGAAGCTCACCCAGTCGGAGATGGATGCGCTGCGCGGCCAGATCCAGCGCTGCTGGAACATTCCCGCCGGTGCGCTCGATGCCGAGAACCTGAAAGTCTCGGTCCGTTTCACACTCGACCGCTCCGGCTCGCTGGAAGGACGTCCCGAGATCGTCTCGGGCGGCGGTGGCAGTGGCGTGGAACGCGCCGCCGCCGAGTCGGCGCGCCGCGCCATCCTTCAATGCGCCCCCTACAACCTGCCCGCCGACAAATATGATGCGTGGGCCGAGGTCATCGTCAATTTCGACCCCAGCGACATGTTCTGACGCGGGGCCAGCTTGCATGAGGTTTGCCTGATGAGAGACATGCTGAGATCCATCATCCTGATCGGGACGCTTGCGGCCGGCATCGGCATGGGCGCCGTCGCGCCCGCCCATGCGGTGCTGGAGATCGACGTCAACAAAGGCGTGGTGGAACCGCTCCCCATCGCCATCACGGATTTCCTGGCGGGCGACCAGATGGGCGCCGACATTGCCGGTGTGGTGGCTGCCGACCTGCGCCGCTCCGGCCTGTTCGCACCGATCGACAAGGGCGCCTTCATCGAGAAGATCTCCAATCCCGATGTTGCGCCGCGCTTCGATGACTGGAAAGTGATCAATGCACAGGCGCTCGTGACGGGCCGCGTCAATGTCGAGGCGGATGGCCGCATCCGCGCCGAGTTCCGCCTGTGGGACACCTTTGCCGGCCAGCAGCTCGTCGGCGAGCAGTTCTTCGCCAATCGCGGCAACTGGCGGCGCATCGCCCATATCATCGCCGATGCCATCTATGAGCGGCTGACCGGCGAAAAGGGCTATTTCGACACGCGCATCGTCTATGTCGACGAGACGGGACCGAAGGAGAAGCGCGTCAAGCGCCTCGCCATCATGGACCAGGACGGCGCCGGGCACCGCTATCTCTCGGATGGGCGGTCCATCGTGATGACGCCGCGTTTCTCGCCGAGCCGGCAGGAAATCACCTACATGTCCTATGAAAACGGTCAGCCGCAGGTCTATCTGCTGCAGATCGAGACCGGCCAGCGCGAACTGGTGGCGAACTTCCCCAACATGACGTTTGCGCCGCGCTTCTCGCCCGATGGCCAGAAGGTCATCATGTCGCTGCTGCGCGACGACGGCAATTCCAACATCTTCACCATGGATCTGCGGAGCCGCAACACGACGCGGCTGACCAATTCGGCGGCGATCGACACCTCGCCCTCCTATTCGCCGGACGGTAGCCAGGTGGTGTTCACCTCCGACCGCGGCGGGCGCACGCAGATCTATGTGATGGGCGCCGACGGCTCCAATCCGCAGCGCATCTCCTTCGGCAACGGCACCTATTCCACGCCCGTCTGGTCGCCGCGCGGCGATCTGGTCGCCTTCACCAAGCAGGTCGGCGGCGAGTTCCAGATCGGTGTCATGCGCACCGACGGATCGGGCGAGCGCATCCTGTCGAGCGGCTACCTCCAGGAAGGACCCACCTGGGCGCCCAATGGCCGCGTGCTGATGTTCTTCCGCGAGCAGGCCGGTGGCGGCGGACCGCGCCTCTATTCGATCGACCTCACCGGCCGCAATGAACAGGCGATCCCTACCCAGGGTTTCGCGTCCGATCCGGCATGGTCGCCCCTGCTCGAATAGGCTGGCTGGCCGGGACCCGCTTCTTCAAGGTGCAGGCCATATCGCCCGCATGATGGCGCAAAAGCGCCGTCGAGGTCATGGCTGCGCCGCCATTTGGCCGCATTCGGGCCTAGGGTGAGGCGGACTGTTCGGTGCCTGCGAGGGGTGATTCTGCGCAATGCCGGCATGGGGAAGCTTTCATTAACCATGCCGGTTGACGTCGGCTTAACCGAGACATGGTTACGGATTGCTCAACCATTTTACTCGAATGCAAGGAGAGGCGGCGATGCGCCGTATTGCAAATGTAACCCGCAGCCCGGTCGCCGTCGCACTCGTGGCAATGCTGGCCGTCGCAGGCTGCGCGTCCAAGAACAACGTACCCAACAATGCCGCGGAGCTGGGTCTTGGCGGCGGTGCCGGCGCAGGCGCGCCGGGCTCGCAGCAGGAATTCACCGTCAGCATCGGCGACCGCATCTTCTTCGATACCGACTCCTCGTCGATCCGCGCCGACGCCCAGCAGACGCTGAGCCGTCAGGCCCAGTGGTTGCAGCGGTACACCAATTATTCGATCACCGTGGAAGGCCATGCCGACGAGCGCGGCACGCGCGAATACAACCTGGCGCTCAGCGCCCGCCGCGCCGCCGCCACGCGCGATTTCCTCGCCGCACGCGGCGTGCCGGCCAGCCGCATCCGCACCATTTCCTACGGCAAGGAACGGCCGGTCGCGGTGTGCGACAACATCTCCTGCTGGTCGCAGAACCGCCGCGCCGTGACGGTGCTGGGCGGCGCCGGAAGCTGATCGCAACGGGCAAGGATGAAAAAGGGGCGGCCATGTGCCGCCCTTTTGTTTGTGGGCAGCAACAAAATTTGGCCGAAGTCGCGACGCGGAATAAGGACTGGCATCGCGCAATGCCGTCGCATTTCCATGCGAAGCGGAATGCTCTAGGAAAGAGGCTTCCACGCTCGTATCGGGCGCAGATGAGGGTCACATGAAACTGACGCGTTTTCGCGGAGCCGCCGTGGGGCTCCTGATCGCTTCCGGAACGGCCGCGGCCGCTGCCGCCCCGGCCACCACTGAGGTCGACCGGATGGTCGCCTTCGGCAGCGCCTTCATGGAGGCGCGAGCGCCGGCGCCGAAAATCCGCGTGCCGGGCCCGCGCAACCAGGAGGAAGGCCGCATCATTCTCGCACAGGCGGGCGATCCCCGTGTCACCCAGCTCGAGGAGCAGGTGCGCCAGCTCAACGGGCTGGTGGAGGAACTGAATTTCCAGATCCTCCAGATGCAGGAGCAGTTGCGCAAGATGCAGGAGGATAACGAGTTCCGCTTCCAGGAACTCGAACAGCGCCGGTCGGATGCGGGCGGCAGCGCGCCCCGCAACAGGGACACTGCGCGCAGCGAAACGGCCCAGCCGCCGCAGGTCGGCCAGACGGCGCGCAACGACACGATCGAGCAGATCATCGAGACGCCGAACGGCACGCTGAACCAGCCGCCGGCCACGGCCGACCAGAGCACCTCGCCGCGCCTCGGCGAACCGCCGCGCACCTTCGGCCGCATCACCTTCGACGCCAATGGCAATATTGTGGGTGGCGCGGCCGGCGACCCGGCGTCGGCGCGATCCGGCGGCCTGCCCGGCGTGGAAAGCGGGCCTTCGCGGCCCGACCAGACGACCGTCGCCGCGCTGCCCGGCAATGGCGACCCGGAGGCGCTCTATCGCGATTCCTACCAGTTCATCCTTTCGGGCGATTATGCGACGGCAGAGACCGGCTTTCGCCAGCTGGTGGAAAGCCACAAGGACAGCGCCCGCATCGCCGATGCGCAGTTCTGGCTCGGTGAGGCGCAGCTTGCGCAGGGCAAGAACCGCGAGGCTGCGCAGACCTTCCTCGCCGCCAACCGCGAGCACCCCAACGCGCCCAAGGCCCCCGATACGATGCTGAAGCTCGGCATGGCGCTCGCCGCCATGAAGCAGAAGGACGTTGCCTGCGCGACCTTTGCCGAAGTGTCGAAGCGCTATCCGAAGGCCTCGCCGGCCATACTCGACCGCGCCAAGCAGGAACAAGGCCGCGCCTCCTGCTAAGCGCCATGGCGCGCTTGCCCGATCCGCGAACGGTTCTTGCGGGACTTGATCTTCCCGCCGCATCGCCCATCGTGGCGGCCGTTTCCGGCGGCGGCGATTCCGTCGCGCTTCTCCTTCTTCTCGCGCGCTCCGGTCGCGCCAACTCCGTTATTGCCATCACGATCGACCATGCGCTGCGGCCCGAATCCGCCGATGAGGCGCAGCGCGTCGCCATGTTCTGCCGCCACCTCGGCGTCGCGCACCGCATCATGCGGTGGGAGGGCGACAAGCCAGCGACCGGCCTGATGCAGGCAGCCCGCGAGGCGCGCTATCGCTTGCTTGCCGAAGGTGCGCGGGATGCCAGCGCGTCCGTCGTTCTGACCGGCCACAACCATGATGACCGCGTCGAGACGCTGCTGATGCGCAAAAGGCGCGGCGGCGCGGGGCCGGGCCTGTCCGCCATCGCGCCGGCGACGCTTTACGATCAGCGCGTCTGGTTCCTGCGCCCGCTGCTCGCCTTCCGCCGCGCAGCGCTGCGGGACTGGCTGAGCGCCGAGCAAGTGGGCTGGATCGACGATCCCAGCAACGAGGCTGACCGTTTCGAGCGCGTGCGTATCCGCCGCGACGTGGCGGCGATGCCGGATGCGGTCTTCGCCGACGCATCGGCACAAATCGCGGCGGCCGAGAGAGAGCGGTTGGCACGCGCCGCGGCGCTGGCCGGCATGCTGGCCCGACACGTTGCGGCGCCGCTGCCCGGCCTGTTTCGCCTCGATCCGTCATTCATGCGCTCGCAAGCGGCTATCGAATTGCTGCGCGTGCTGGCCGGCATTGCCGGCGGCCTGCCGCACTGGCCGGCGCATGAGAAGGCAGTGCGTCTCCATGCAGCGATCGCAGCGGGACGGGGCGGCACGCTCGGCCGGGCGCAGTTCGACGTCCGCTCGGCCGGCATCTTCATCCGCCGCGAAAACCGCAACATGCCGGCTTCGGGCCCTGTCAATGGGTTATGGGACGGGCGGTTCTGCCTTGCCGTACCCGTTGCCGCGGTCGCGCCATGGGGCCGGGGGGCGGTCGCCCCCACCGATCTGCCCCACGGCGTGTCGCCCGCGCTCGCAAGGGCTGCGCTGGCGACGCTGCCCTGCGTCACCGGAGATCGTGAATCGCTGGTCCATGCGAAGCTGGCTGAGCCGGCTTTGGGGCCATGGAGCCGTTTCTTGCCCTCCTGGGACTTTGCCGCAGCGGCCGCCACGGCGCGCCTTTTCGGGGCGGATGCACCCCCGCTTGCGCCGTTCGGCCTTAATACTGCCCTTGGAGATGCTTAACCGAGACGCAGCGTCGCGCTTGGCAAGGGCAGGGGCGACACCTATGTTAGGCCAAGCCATTCACACGGACCGGTGTTTGTCCGCAAACACCAACGGGAAACACCATGAATCCGAACTATCGCAATCTCGCGCTTTGGGCGATCATTGCCGTCCTGCTGATCGCACTCTTCAACCTGTTCCAGACGCCGCAGCAGCGCGGCCAGTCGCGCGAGGTCGCCTATTCGGAGTTCCTCCAGGACGTGAACAACGGCCGCGTCCGGTCGGTCACCATCGCCGGCGAGCGCATTACCGGCACCTATTCCGACAATAGTTCCGGCTTCCAGACCTATTCGCCGGGCGATACCTCGCTGGTCTCGCGGCTCGAGGAGCGCGGCGTCACCATCAATGCCCGTCCTGAAAGCGACGGCTCCAACAGCTTCCTTGGCTATCTGATCTCCTGGCTGCCGATGATCCTCATCCTCGGCGTGTGGATTTTCTTCATGCGCCAGATGCAGTCCGGTTCGGGCCGTGCCATGGGCTTCGGCAAGTCCAAGGCCAAGCTGCTCACAGAGGCGCATGGCCGCGTCACCTTCCAGGACGTGGCGGGCGTGGACGAGGCCAAGCAGGACCTGGAAGAAATCGTCGAATTCCTGCGCGACCCGCAGAAGTTCCAGCGCCTCGGCGGCAAGATCCCGCGCGGCGTGCTGCTGGTCGGCCCTCCCGGAACCGGCAAGACGCTGCTCGCCCGCTCCGTGGCCGGCGAGGCCAATGTGCCCTTCTTCACCATTTCGGGCTCCGACTTCGTGGAAATGTTCGTCGGTGTGGGCGCGTCGCGCGTGCGCGACATGTTCGAGCAGGCCAAGAAGAACGCGCCCTGCATCATCTTCATCGACGAGATCGACGCGGTCGGCCGCCATCGCGGCGCCGGCCTCGGCGGTGGCAATGACGAGCGCGAGCAGACGCTGAACCAGCTTCTGGTCGAGATGGATGGCTTCGAGGCGAATGAGGGCATCATCCTGATCGCGGCGACCAACCGGCCGGACGTGCTCGACCCGGCGCTGCTGCGTCCGGGTCGCTTCGACCGCCAGGTGGTGGTGCCCAACCCCGACATCGTCGGCCGCGAGAAGATCCTGAAGGTGCATTCGCGCAATGTGCCGCTGGCGCCGAATGTCGACCTCAAGGTGCTGGCGCGCGGGACGCCCGGCTTCTCCGGTGCCGATCTCGCCAACCTCGTCAACGAGGCAGCACTGATGGCGGCGCGGCGCAACAAGCGGCTCGTCACCATGGCGGAGTTCGAGGACGCCAAGGACAAGATCATGATGGGCGCGGAGCGCCGCTCCAACGCCATGACGCAGGCCGAGAAGGAACTGACCGCCTATCACGAGGCCGGCCACGCCATCACGGCGCTGCATGTTCCTGCCGCCGATCCGCTGCACAAGGCCACCATCATCCCGCGCGGCCGTGCGTTGGGCATGGTGATGCAGTTGCCGGAAGGCGACCGCTATTCGATGAGCTACAAGTGGATGACCTCGCGCCTCGTCATCATGATGGGCGGGCGTGTCGCCGAGGAGATCAAGTTCGGCAAGGAGAACATCACTTCGGGCGCCGCCTCGGATATCGACCAGGCAACCAAGCTCGCCCGCGCCATGGTCACGCGCTGGGGCTTCTCCGACAAGCTGGGCAATGTCGCCTATGGCGAGAACCAGGAAGAGGTCTTCCTCGGCCATTCCGTGGCGCGCCAGCAGAACGTCTCGGAGGAGACGGCGCAGATCATCGACGCGGAAGTGCGCCGCCTGATCGACGAGGCCTATACCGAGGCCAAGCGCATCCTGACCAAGTACAAGAAGGAATGGATCGCCATCGCCGAGGGCCTGCTCGAATATGAGACGCTGTCGGGCGACGAGATCAAACAGCTCATGGCCGGCGAGAAGCCCTCGCGCGACCTGGGCGACGACACGCCGCCCTCGCGCGGCTCGACGGTGCCCAAGGCCGGCTCGACCAGCGGCCGCCGCAAGAAGGGCGGCGAAGAGCCGGAAGGCGGGCTGGAGCCCCAGCCGCAGGGGTGAGGCGCTGGTCTCGCGTGTAGCACGAAAGCCATGATGCCGGTGGCATCATGGTAGGCGCCGAACGGTGAAGACCCGGTCCGCCTTCGGGCGGATCGGAAGGGCAGGGAGCTGCCGGAGGCAGTGGGCCCGGCCGGGAGCGGTTGGACACCCCATCCCCCGCAACACTTCCGCCCGGCATGACCATGCGTTAATCATGCATGCAGATTGTGCAGGTACCTGCCTCATCCGAAAGAATTGGTTACATACACTCATATATTGTGAGACGGATGCAGGCATCCGGTGTGGCATGAGTGCTTGCAAGGGACCCAACGGCAAATCACGGATATCATGACCAAGCGCTATTTCGGGACCGACGGAATCCGCGGGCGCGCCAACGCCTTCCCCATGACCGCAGAGATCGCGATGAAGGTCGGCATGGCCGCCGGCGTCGCCTTCCAGCGCGGCAACCACCGCCATCGCGTGGTGCTTGGCAAGGATACGCGCCTTTCCGGCTACATGATCGAGAACGCCATGGTGGCGGGCTTCTGCGCGGCGGGCATGGATGTCTTCCTGCTCGGCCCGGTGCCCACGCCGGCCGTCTCCATGCTGGCGCGCTCGCTGCGCGCCGATATCGGCGTGATGATCTCGGCCTCGCACAATCCCTATGCCGACAACGGCATCAAGCTGTTCGGGCCGGACGGCTACAAGCTCTCCGACGAGATCGAGGACCGCATCGAGGCGCTGATCGACGAGGACCTGTCGCGCCAGCTCGCCGACGTGGCCTCGCTCGGCCGCGCCAAGCGCGTCGACGGCGTGCATGACCGCTATATCGAATATGCCAAGCGCACGCTGCCGCGCTCCATGTCGCTGGCCGGCCTGCGCGTCGTGGTCGACTGCGCCAATGGCGCCGCCTACAAGGTGGCCCCGGCAGCACTTTGGGAGCTGGGTGCCGAGGTCGTCTCGATCAATGTCGAGCCGAACGGCTTCAACATCAATGAGGATTGCGGCTCAACCGATCCGGCCGGCCTGTGCAAGAAGGTGCATGAAGTGCGCGCCGATATCGGCATCGCGCTGGACGGCGACGCCGACCGCGTCGTCATCGTGGACGAGACCGGCACGGTGGTCGACGGCGACCAGATCATGGCGCTGATCGCGCAGAGCTGGAACGAGTCCAACCGGCTGGCCGGCGGCGGCGTGGTGGCGACGGTGATGTCCAATCTGGGGCTCGAGCGCTTCCTCGCCGACATGAACCTCCAGCTTCATCGCACCAAGGTGGGCGACCGCTACGTGGTCGAGCACATGCGCGCGCACGGGCTGAATGTCGGCGGCGAGCAGTCCGGCCACATCGTGCTCTCGGATTTCTCGACCACCGGCGACGGGCTTCTGTCGGCGCTGCAGGTGCTGGCCTGCATCAAGCGCCAGGACAAGCCGGCGAGCGAGGTGCTGCGCAAGTTCGAACCGGTGCCGCAACTGCTCAAGAATGTCCGCTTCTCCGGCGGCAAGCCGCTGGAAAGCGCGCCGGTCAAGGCAATGATCGAGGATGCCCGCAACCGGCTGGGCAAGTCCGGCCGGCTGGTCATCCGCCCCTCCGGCACCGAGCCGCTGATCCGTGTCATGGCGGAGGCCGACGACAAGGCGCTGGTCGAGCAGGTCGTGGACGACATCGTCGGCGTCATCGCCGAAACCCGCAACGCGGCCTGATCGCTTCCATTCGTGACATAAAAAAGGGGCGCCATCAGGCGCCCCTTTTTTGACATCCGACATCGGATCAGGGCTCGCCCCAGATGGTGTGTGCCGTCTCCACCACGAGTTCCAGCTTGCGCTTCTGGTCGTCCTCGGTGATGTCGTTGCCGTGCTCGGTCGAGGCGAAGCCGCATTGCGGCGCGATGCCCAGCTGGTCGAGATCTGCATATTTCGAGGCTTCCTCGAATTTGCGCTTGAGGTCGTCCAGCTTCTCCAGCTTGCCGGTCTTGGTGGTGATGAAGCCCGGATAGACGCGCTGCTTGCCCTTGGGTAGCAGGCGCAGCGGCTCCAGCCCGCCGGCGCGGTCGCTGTCATATTCCATGAAGAACAGGTCCACGCCGCTCTTGTTGAAGATGGCGTCGGCGGCCGCGTCATAGCTGCCTTCCGCCGCCCAGGTGGAGCGGAAGTTGCCGCGGCACATATGCATGCCGATCAGCATGTCTGCCGGCCGATCCTTGATCGCCTCATGCATCATCAGCGCGTACTGGTCGATCAGCCAGTCGGGGTCGACGCCCTCGGCCTTCTTCTGGGCGCGGATCTTCTCGTCGCCGAGATAGGCGAAATAGATGTCGTCCATCTGCAGATAGCGGCAGCCGGCGTCGTAGAACGCCTTCACCGCCTTGGCATAGGTGCGCGACAGATCGCCGAAATAGACCGACAGGTCCTCATATTCCGGCACGTGGATATTGGCCTTCTCGGTGCGGAAATGCACGCAGCTCGGGCCGGGGATCGAGATTTTCGGCGTCACCTTGGTGTTGGCGGCGACGAATTTGAAATGCTCGATCATCGGGTGGTCGTCCGGGAAGTCGAGCTTGCCGGTGATCGACGGAAAGATCGCGGGGATCTTCGTGCCGTGGAACTGGACGGCGTTATCTTCCGAGCCTTTCACCAGGTCGAGACCGGTCAGGCCGTCCATGAAGTCGTAGTGCCAGAAGGTGCGGCGTGTCTCGCCGTCGGTCACCACCTTGAGGCCGACGGCCTCCTGCATGGCGATGTCGTCGCGGATCGCCACATCCTCCGCTGCCTTCAGCTCCTCGGCGGAAATCGACTTCTTCTCGTAATAGGCCTCGCGCGCCGCTTTCACGGCCGGCGGACGGAGCAGGGAGCCGACATGGTCGGCACGGTAGGGAGCTTGGGACATGATGACCTCGCGGCTTGGGAATGGCTGAAACTTCCATGCGGCGCCGGATATGTCAATAAGGATATAAAGAAATGTTTATGTCCTTACGTGATTGATCGAAATATCTTTTGAGGCTGGTAAAATGCGGCGGGCGGTATCGCTGGAAACGGCGGGAGCCGCATCGAACGTAGTTAATTTTCAAGGTTAAGCGCACCTTAACCCTTACCTTGCAGTATCCACGCGAGTTCAACCTCCGTCGTCTTCGACGAGATGGTCCGGGGATTGCATGACCATGTTCAACAACGCCAAGCAGCTTCTGTGGAGCGCGGCCCTCGTCGCCGGCACGGCGATGCCGGCGGCCGCCGCCGATATCTACGAGCCGATCATCGACACGCCGCCGCCGGTCTACGAATATGAGAAGCCGGCCTCCGAGGGCGGCTGGTATCTGCGCGGCGATATCGACTATCACTGGACCGGCTGGCGCGGCGGCGACTACATCGTCTACTTCCCGCCCGGCACGCAGTCCTTCCTGACCGGCGCGATGAGGCCTTCCTTCTCGCTCGGCGCGGGTGTCGGCTACCAGGCCAACAAGTGGTTCCGCGCCGACTTTACCGGCGACTACTGGTTCAGGTCGCGCTTCCGCGGCACCACCGGCACCGCCTGCGGCCTGACCTGCACCGACGAAGCCGATATGAGCGCGCTGGTGCTGATGGCCAATGCCTATGCCGAGCTCGGCACCTTCAACCGTATCACGCCCTATATCGGTGCCGGTATCGGTGGCGCGCATGTCAGGTGGGGCCAGCTGCGCAACACGCCCGGCGGCGGCAATCCGATCATCCACGACGGTGCGTCGAGCTGGCGCTTCGCCTGGTCGCTCATGGCCGGTGCGAGCTACTGCATCAACAAGAACTGGAAGGCCGATCTCGGCTATCGCTATACCCGGGTCTCCGGCGGCCGCATGTTCCAGATGGCGCCGGGCGCGCCTGGACCCGGCTTCGACCGCGGCTTCAACGTCCACGAGGCCCGCGCCGGTCTGCGCTACCAGTTCGGTGGCGGCAAGGATTGCTCGCCGGTCCAGGAAGCCTATGTGCCCTACGAGCCGGAGACGGTCATGCCGGTCTACAAGTAGGATCTCCGGCAGATTTCAGGAAGGCCGCCTCCGGGCGGCCTTTTTCTTTGCGTGGGGGCCTGAGCCTATTCGGCAGCCAGCGGGTCGAGGGAGGTGGCTCCGGCCTCGAACTGCAGCCGCGCCAGCCGCGCATAGGTGCCGCCCTGACGCACCAGTTCCTGATGCGTGCCCTGTTCCACGATGCGTCCGCCGTCCAGGACCAGAATGCGGTCCGCCTTGAGGATCGTCGCCAGACGGTGGGCGATCACCAGCGTCGTCCGGCCTTCCATCAGCCGCTCCAGCGCCGCCTGCACCTGTGTCTCGCTGGCAGCATCGAGTGCGGAGGTCGCCTCGTCCAGGAGCAGGATCGGCGCGTCGCGCAGGATCGCGCGGGCGATGGCGATGCGCTGGCGCTGGCCGCCGGACAATGTCACGCCACGCTCGCCCAGCTCCGTATCGTAGCCGTGGGCAAGCTCGCGGATGAAGCCATCGGCCTGCGCATCCACCGCTGCCTGCATGATCTCGGCATCGCTGGCGCCGGGGCGTCCGAAGCCGATATTCTCGCGGGCGGTGGCGGCGAACACCGTCACGTCCTGCGGTACGATGGCGATGCGGGAGCGAACGGCCTGCGGGTCGGCCTTGGCGATGTCCACGCCATCCACCGCCACGTGGCCCGCATCGGGATCGTAGAAGCGCAGCAGAAGCGAGAAGATGGTGCTTTTGCCCGCGCCCGAGGGGCCGACGATGGCGACCGTCTCGCCCGGTGCGACGGCGAAATCGAGATCCTTCAGCGCCGGCCCGTCGGGCCGCGTCGGATAGGCGAAGGAAACGTCCGCGAAGGCGAGCGCGCCGCGCGCCGGGGCGGGCAGGGCGACCGGATGCTGGGGCGCACTGATCGCCGGCACTTCATCCAGCAGTTCGGTCAGGCGCTCGGCGGCTCCTGAGGCCTGCGCCAGCTCGCCCCAGACTTCGGAAAGCGCGCCGAGCGCGCCGGCGGCGAGCACCGAGTAAAGCAGGAACTGGCCGAGCGTGCCCGGCGTCATCACGCCGGCCAGCACGTCGCGGGAGCCGAACCAGAGCACGGCCACGACCGAGGCGAAGACGGTGAAGATGACGACGAAGGTCAGCACCGCGCGCGCCTTCACCGAGGAGCGCGCGGCGGCGAAGGCGGTTTCCACCGCGGCGGCGAAACGCCCGGCCACGCTCGCCTCGCTGGTGAAGGCCTGCATGGTGCGCACCGCGCCGATCTGCTCGGAAGCGAGGGCGGTGGCGGCGGCGAGCGTATCCTGCGCGGCGCGCGACTTGCGCCGCACCGAGCGGCCGAAAGCGACCAGCGGCAGCACGACGAGCGGGATCGCCGCCAGTGCCATGGCAGAGAGTTTCGGGCTGGTGACGACCATCATCACCACCGCGCCGCAGCCCATGATGACATTGCGCAGCGCCACCGAGGCGGTGGCCCCCACGGCCGACTTGATCTGCGTGGCGTCGGCGGTGAGGCGCGAGACGATCTCGCCCGACTGCGACCTGTCGAAGAAGGCCGGCGAAAGCCGCGTCACATGGGCGAATACATCGCGCCGCAAATCCGACACGACACGCTCGCCGAGGGTTATGACGAAATAGTAGCGGGTGGCGGAGGCGATCGCCAGCACGGCCGCGACGACCAGCAGCATGGCGAAATATTGCGCAATGAAGCTCTCATCGCTGTCGACGAAGCCGTGATCGATCATGCGGCGCACGGCGAGCGGCAGGGTCAGTGTCGCCACCGCCGCCATCACCAGCGACACGACGGCGCCGGCCACCATGGCGCGGTAGCGCCCGAGATAGGGGAAGACGCGGCGCAGCGGGCGCAGCGAGCGGCGCCTGTCCGTATCGGGGCTTGCCTCCGCCGCCATGCTGTTCCTGCCTCACCCCGCCTGCTGCGGCCTTGTGGTTTGACGCCGGCTGATGTATAGGCACCGCCGACCGTTTCCGAAGCCGTAGCCTCCCATGGCCGCGGCTTCAAGTTTTCAGATTGGGCGAGATCGCCGCAGGCAGAACGCGCCCCAAGCCAGGAACAAGCCGATGAAAGCCGACATCCACCCCGACTACCACACCATCAAGGTCGTGATGACCGACGGCACCGAGTACCTCACCCGCTCGACCTGGGGCAAGGAAGGCGACACGATGAACCTCGACATCGACCCGAATTCGCATCCTGCCTGGACCGGCGGCTCGCAGAACCTCGTCGATCGCGGCGGCCGTCTCACCAAGTTCAAGAACAAGTTCGCCAATCTGGGCATCTGATCCCGGACGCATTCGAACGAAAGGGCCCGGAGCGATCCGGGCCCTTTTTCATTGGCTCAGGAGGTCTGCGCCAAAGCGTGCCGGCGGGCGCTGTATTCAGCCAGGGCGATGCCGCCCAGCACCAAAGCGAGCGCGGCGGCGTGATAGGCATGGAAGGCCTCGCCCAGCACGGCAATGGCCATCAGAGTGCCCAGCACCGGCACGAGATTGATGAACAGGCCGGCCCGGTTACCGCCGATCAGCTCGACCCCGCGCACATAGAATGTCTGCGCCAGAAGTGACGGGAAGATCGCCGTGAAGGCGGCGACGGCCCAGCCCTGCGCATCGGGCATGATGGCGGCGTCCAGCGCGATCTCGACGGCGACGAAGGGCAGCGAGGCCACCAGCGCGGCTGCGCAGAGCGCCGTCATCAGGCTCATCCAGTGGATCGGCGGCCGGTAGCGCAGGCCGAGCGTGTAGGCAGCGTAGAAGAGTGCGGCCACCACCATCAGCCCGTCGCCCAGATTGACGTCGAGCTGCGCCAGCCGCGACAGGTCGCCATGGCTGGCCGTAACCGCAACGCCGAACACCGAGAGCGCGAAGCCCGCCATCTGGAGCCAGGTGACGCGGATGCCGAAGATGAGGAAGTTGGCGGCGAGGATCGCCATCGGCAGGATAGCCTGCTCGATGGAGACATTGATCGCCGACGTATATTTCAGCGCGCTGTACATGGCGCCGTTGAAGAAGGTGAAGCCCACCGTGCCGAGGCTGAACAGGACCAGCCAATGGGCGCGCACCTGCGGCCAGTCGCGGGCGAACTGCTTCCAGCCGATGGCGCAGATGAGCGCCAGCGAGATCGTCCAGCGCAGCGTCGTCAGCATCATCGGCGAAACGTGCCCCACCGCCAGTTTGCCGGCGACGGAATTCGCCGCCCAGAACAGCGTCGTCAACAGCAGGAGCACATAGGCATTGCGATACATCAGTCCATCCGTTGTCGCCGCGTCGCCCGGCGGTCTACGGCAACGGGCCGGCGGGGTAAATGATCCAGCGCACTTACTGTCAGGTCCACGGAACAAAACGTGTCGTGGGGGTCGCGCGCAGCGATTCGCGACGCTATAGAAGCCTGTCAATTTAGCCGGACCAATCCGGCAGGTTCAGGGAAGGACGGTTACTCATGGCCAATGTCGTGGTCGTCGGGTCGCAGTGGGGCGATGAAGGCAAGGGCAAGATCGTCGACTGGCTCTCGGAGCGCGCCGATGTCGTGGTGCGTTTCCAGGGTGGCCACAATGCCGGCCATACGCTGGTCGTCGACGGCAAGGTCTACAAGCTTTCGCTGCTCCCGTCGGGCGTCGTGCGCAGCGGCAAGCTCTCGGTCATCGGCAATGGCGTCGTCTTCGATCCGCATGCCTTCGTCGCCGAAACCGGCAAATTGTCGGAGCAGGGCGTGTCGGTTTCGCCGGAAAGCCTGAAAATCGCCGAAAACACCGCGCTTATCCTGTCGCTGCATCGCGAGCTCGACGCTTTCCGCGAGGATGCGGCATCGAATTCGGGTACGAAGATCGGCACGACCCGGCGCGGCATCGGGCCGGCCTATGAAGACAAGGTGGGGCGCAGGGCTGTGCGGGTGATGGACCTCGCCGATCTCGATACGCTGCCGGCGAAGGTGGACAGGCTGCTGACGCATCACAATGCGCTGCGGCGGGGGCTCGGCCATGCAGAGGTGGCGCATGAGACGATCATGACGGAGCTGACCAGCGTTGCCGACAAGGTCCTGCCCTATATGGACCGCGTCTGGAAGATCCTCGACGATGCGCGGCGCGGCGGCGCGCGCATCCTGTTCGAAGGCGCGCAGGGCACGCTGCTCGACATCGACCAGGGGACCTATCCCTTCGTCACCTCCTCCAACACGGTGGCGGGGCAGGCGGCGACGGGCTCGGGCATCGGCCCCGGCGCGATCGGCTATGTGCTCGGCATCACCAAGGCCTATACGACGCGCGTCGGCGAAGGTCCGTTCCCGACCGAGCAGGACAATGAGGTGGGCGAGTTCCTGGGCACGCGCGGCCACGAATTCGGCACGGTGACAGGGCGCAAGCGCCGCTGCGGCTGGTTCGATGCCGTGCTGGTGCGCCAGGCGGTGGCCGTCAACGGCATCACCGGAATCGCGCTCACCAAGCTCGACGTGCTTGACGGCATGGACGAGATCAAGGTCTGCACCGGCTACCGCCTCGACGGCCAGGTGATCGACTATCTGCCGGCCAGCCAGGGCGCGCAGGCGCGCGTGGAGCCGATCTACGAGACGCTGGAAGGATGGAAGGGCACCACTGCCGGCGCGCGGAGCTGGAGCCAGCTGCCGGCGCAGGCGGTGAAATATGTGCGCCATATAGAGGAACTGATCGGCGCGCCCGTCGCGCTGCTTTCAACCAGTCCGGAGCGGGAGGACACGATACTTGTGACCGACCCGTTCCAGGACTAAGCAATTCCGGCATATTGCGCGGCGGTTGCGCCGGGAATTGCGTGGGGACAAAAAGATGGAGCATTTTCGCCTTTCCCCGAAAGGCGGCCATGCTCTGGCCTTTTCAACATGTTTCGTGACCGTTCGCGGTCACGGCGGAGACAGGTTGCTGACGCATGGCTGATTTTGTTGCGGTCCTGAAGAAGACTATTGGCGGTCTGGCGGACAATACGCCCGAACTGCGCCAGAAGGTCTACGAGAAGGCGCGCGCCACCATCGCCGCCAAGCTTGCCGCCATCAATCCGCCGCCGCCGCCGCTAGTGGTCGACCGCCAGAAGCAGGCGCTGGAAGATGCGATCGCGGTGGTGGAGGCCGAATTCACGCCGCCGCCGGTCGAGGATGATCTCGACGCCTTCCTGGCGGACTTCAGCAAGCCCGTCACCCCGCCGCCTACCCCGCGCACCGCACCGCCGGCGATGCCGATGATGCCGCAGGACGAGCCGGCAGCCTTCGTGCCGCCTGCCGACGAAGCCCCTTACGACGAACCCGCCCATGCGGAGGACGTGGCCGGGCGGGATGACGACGGTCGCTGGCCGGCGCAGGACGAGGGCGACCTGGCCGCGCCCGAGGCGGAATATGTCGACACGCGCGCGCATGACGTTCGCGCCGATCCGGCCGCGCTTGAGCCGGTCATCCCCGCGCGCAAGCCCGAGCCTTCCTTCGATCCGGCCTCGCGGACCCGGCGTCCGAAACAGAGGCGCGGGTTTGGCGGGCTTCTCGCCGCAGCACTGGTTCTGGTCGTGATCGCCGGCGCTGCCTATGGCATCTGGCTCAATCGGGCGGAATTCGCCGATATGCTCGGCCTCGAGAACCAGCCCCCGGAAGTGGCGGCCACGCAGCCGTCGACACCGTCCGCGCCTGCCGGCAGCGGGCCTTCCGAGCAGGCTGCCGCGCCGACGCAGCCGACAGCGACCGAGCCCGCCTCATCGGACGGGCCACCGCAGAAATTCACCCAGCGGCTGATGCCGACGGGCGAGGAAGTGGATGAAGGCACTGGCGGGGCCGAGCCATCCGTCGGCGAGGGTACCTCCGTCGCCGCGGCGACGCAGCCATCCACGCCTGGCGCGCCGCAGCAGCCGGCGGAAAATGCACCCGCGCAGACCGCGCCGGCTGCCCAGCAGCCGCCGGCCGTGCCGGTCGGCCAGCGTGCGATCTTCTATGAGGAACGCACCACCGTTGCGGATGCGACGGCCGACCAGGGGTCGATCGTCTGGTCGGTGATCCAGGAATCGCCCGGCGGCGACCTGCCGCCGGAGCCGGCCGTGCGCGCCGAGGTGACGATCCCATCCAAGGACCTGCAACTGCGCCTCACCTTCCGGCGCAATGCGGATGCGTCGTTGCCGGCGAGCCATATCGTCGAGATGATCTTCCTGACGCCGGACAATTTCCCCGGTGGATCGATCTCCAACGTGCTGCGCATCGCCTTCAAGCCCTCGGAGGAGGCGCCGGGCAATCCGCTGCTGGGCATCCCCGCCAAGATCGCCGATGGCTATTTCCTTATCGCGCTCAGCGACCAGCAGGCGGACGCCACGATCAACACGCAGCTCATGCAGCGCCAGAACTGGATCGACATTCCGATCGTCTACGGCTCCGGCCGCCGCGCGCTCGTCTCGCTTGAAAAGGGCCTTCCCGGCGAGCGTGCCTTCAACCAGGCCGTCCAAGCCTGGCAGTCCGCCACGGCGGGGTAAATCCTCACTTCGACCAGGTCGGACGGAGTCAATAAAAAAAGCCGCCGCGGGTGACCGCGGCGGCTTTCCGTTTCCATCTGATGCGCGAGGCTACGCCTCTATGGTGCGCAGCGCCTGCGCCTGCCGCTTGGCGGCGGCCTTGACGGCATCCTGCACCTTCTCGAAGGCGCGAACCTCGATCTGGCGCACGCGCTCGCGGCTGATGTCGAATTCGCCGGAAAGTTCTTCCAGCGTCATCGGTTCATCCGACAGGCGGCGCGCCTCGAAGATGCGGCGCTCGCGGTCGTTGAGCACCGACAGCGCTCCGCTCAGCATGTTGCGGCGGTTGTCGAGCTCGTCCTGTTCCATCAGGATCTGCTCGGCATTGTCCTGATCGTCGACCAGCCAGTCCTGCCATTCACCCGATTCGCCCTCGGTCGCGCGGATGGGCGCATTGAGCGAGGCGTCGCCGGAGAGGCGGCGGTTCATCGACACCACTTCCTCCTCGCTGACATTGAGGCGGGTGGCGATCTCCTTCACCTGGTCGGGCCGCAGGTCGCCGTCATCCAGGGCCTGGATCTTGCTCTTCACCTTGCGCAGGTTGAAGAACAGGCGCTTCTGGTTGGCCGTGGTGCCCATCTTCACGAGGCTCCAGGACCGCAGGATATATTCCTGGATCGAGGCCTTGATCCACCACATCGCATAGGTTGCGAGGCGGAAGCCCCGGTCGGGCTCGAATTTCTTCACGGCCTGCATGAGGCCGACATTGCCTTCGGAAATTACCTCGCCGATGGGCAGGCCATAGCCGCGATAACCCATGGCGATCTTGGCCACGAGCCGCAGATGGCTGGTGACGAGCTTGTGCGCCGCGCGCGAATCCTCATGCTCGGCATAACGCTTGGCGAGCATATATTCTTCTTCGGGCTGCAGCATCGGAAAACGACGGATTTCCTCGAGGTAGCGGGAAAGTCCGCCCTCGCCGGAAACGATACTCGGTAGTGACTGGGCCATAAGCGCCCTCCCTCTCTGGAAGCCCCCTGTCGCAGGCAGGCATGGGATACGCAGCCGCCAAAAGGCGCGCCGCGCCCTGCTACTATATAGGAACCTTTGGCTATATTGCACGCATTTATTCTGCGTGAAACGCCTGTCACGCGGATGTGACCGCGGGCGAGGATCGGGCTTCCGGCCTATAAACGGCGCAGCCCCACGACAAGTTCCGCCATGTCGGCCGGCAAGTCCGCTTCGAAACGCATTTCGGCGCCGCCCACAGGATGTTCGAAAGCGAGCAGCCTCGCATGCAGCGCCTGGCGGGGGAAGCGCTCAATCAGCCCCCGCAAGGGCTCATCCAGCGTTTTCGCCTTGGTGCGGAAACCCTGCCCATAGTCGCGGTCGCCGATCAGCGGATGGCCAATATGGGCCATATGCACGCGGATCTGGTGCGTGCGCCCCGTCTCCAGCCGGCATTCCACCAGGGCGGCAACGGCGGTGGCGTCCGGCTTCGACCCGAATCGCTCCTCCACCGTGAAATGTGTCACGGCGTGGCGCGCATCGGGATGGGAGGGGCTCACCACGGCCCGCTGCGTGCGGTCCGACGACGAACGGCCGAGTGCTGCGTCGATCGTGCCTGTCATCCGCGCCGGCGTGCCCCAGACGACCGCCGCATAGGCGCGTTCGAGGAAGCTATTGCGTCCATGGTCGGCAAAGGCCGCCGACAGCGCCTTGTGCGCGAGGTCGGTCTTGGCGACGACGAGCACCCCGGACGTGTCCTTGTCGAGGCGGTGCACGATGCCGGGTCGCCTGACTCCGCCAATGCCCGACAGGCTGTCGCCGCAATGATGCAGCAGCGCGTTGACCAGCGTTCCGGTCCAGTTGCCCGCGCCGGGATGCACGACCAGTCCGGCGGGCTTGTTGACGACGATGAGCTGGTCGTCCTCATAGAGGATGTCGAGCGGGATGTTTTCGGGTTCGGGCTGTGCCGGTTCGGGCTCGGGCAGCGTCACCGCCACCTCCTCGCCCGCCTTCAGCTTGCGCTTCGGTTCGGTTGCGGCGGTGCCGCCGACGGTGACCATGCCGTCGCGGATCAGGGCTTGCAGCCGCGCGCGCGAAAGCGCTCCCTCCATCTGGCCGGTCAGCCACTGGTCGAGGCGCGAGCCGGCGTCCTGCGGGAGGACGCAAAAGGCTTTCGCCGCCTCTCCGGCTTCTGTATCAGATGCGTTCACCAGCAAACCAAGGAGCTTTGCGCATGGCGGGAAACCCGCAGGACCATCCGGACGACAAGCCGCTCGACCCTTCGGTCGAACGCGTGAGGCGCAAGCTGGTCCGTTTCATCGGGATCAATCTCGCTATCCTCTTCCTGGCGCTTATGGCGGTGGTCGGCGCGCTTGTCTACCGTTCCGGCCAGCAGCCTGCGCCACAGCAGCGGGCGGGGCTGACGCCGCCCACCGGAGACGGAACGGTCGAGCGCATGCTTGCCCTTCCCGCCGGCGCACGCGTCCTGTCGCAATCGCTGGACAGCGGACGCCTTTCGCTCCTGCTGGAACTGGCGTCGGGCGGGCAGGCGGTGCATGTCGTCGACATCGCCTCGGGCGAAACGGTTGCGCGCTTCACGCTCGGGCAATAGCCGCGGGTTGCATCCGCGGCGGCCGGCGTAAAGATGGACGCACCGCCCATGTGTATGCGCAGACGGTGTTGCATTCCCGTTCGATCCCATCTATATCGCGGCTCTGGCTCAGCGCCCATCGTCTAGCGGTCAGGACGGCGCCCTCTCACGGCGCAAACAGGGGTTCGATTCCCCTTGGGCGTACCATTTCCCCTCACGATTCATCATTATCGCACTTCAGGCACCGGTTGTCTGGGGGTCTCGATTGTCGGCTATTCGGATCAACCACGGCGAACGGCTGTATGCTCCGGGGTGCTGCAAAATTGGGCAGGCAAGATGTCGTCTAAATTTTAGGCAACTGATTCTATCTGCTTAATTGCAAGGCGGTTTCAGGCGGGTGCTTGTGGCTATGAAATGGCTATCATGCTGAAATAGAACGCAAATCCGGCTTCCGGAAAAATTGGCACGCCCCTTGCTCCTTCTTTCGTGGTGCTCAAACACGAAAAGGGGAAGCGTAAATGAGTGAGTTCTTACGTGCTGCCGGTCGCCTGACGGGTGCAGCAGTGTTCGCCGCCACGCTGGCGTTCCAGGGTCACGCCTTCGCACAGGAAGAGCCGATCAAGATCGGCATCCTACACTCGCTGTCGGGCACGATGGCGATCTCCGAGACGACGCTGAAGGACGCCATGTTGATGCTCATCGAAGAGCAGAACAAGAAGGGCGGCGTGCTTGGCAGGCAACTGGAGGCGGTCGTGGTGGATCCCGCTTCCGACTGGCCGCTCTTTGCCGAGAAGGCCCGCGACCTGATCGCCAAGGACAAGGTGGCGGCGGTGTTCGGCTGCTGGACCTCGGTGTCGCGCAAGTCGGTGCTGCCGGTTTTCGCCGAGCTGAACAATCTCCTGTTCTACCCGGTCCAGTATGAAGGCGAGGAAAGCCAGCGCAACGTCTTCTATACGGGTGCCGCGCCCAACCAGCAGGCCATTCCCGCCGTCGACTATCTGATGAGCGAGGAAGGCGGCGCGGTGGAGCGCTGGGTGCTGGCCGGCACTGACTATGTCTATCCGCAGACGACCAACAAGATCCTTCAGGCCTATCTGGAATCGAAGGGCGTGGCGAGCGGCGACATCATGGTCAACTATACGCCCTTCGGCCATTCCGACTGGCAGACCATCGTCTCCGACATCAAGAAGTTCGGCTCCGAGGGCAAGAAGACGGCGGTGGTTTCGACCATCAATGGCGACGCCAACGTGCCCTTCTACAAGGAACTCGCCAATCAGGGCATCAAGGCGGAGGATATTCCCGTCGTCGCCTTCTCGGTCGGCGAAGAGGAACTTGCCGGTCTCGACACGGCGCCGCTGGTCGGCCACCTGACCGCCTGGAACTACTTCCAGTCGGTCGACAATCCGGCCAATGAGGAGTTCATCAAGGCCTGGCAGGCCTTCACCAGCAATGACCAGCGGGTCACCAACGACCCGATGGAAGCCCACTATATCGGCTTCAATATGTGGGTGAAGGCGGTGGAGAAGGCCGGCACGACCGATCCCGACGCGGTGATCGACTCCATCGTCGGCGTTTCCGTCCCGAACCTGTCGGGCGGCTATTCCACCATGATGCCCAACCACCACATCACCAAGCCGGTGCTGATTGGCGAGATCCAGGCCGACGGGCAGATGGAAACGGTGTGGCAGACCTCGGGTCTGGTCGTGGGCGACGAGTGGTCGGACTATCTGCCGGACTCGAAGGACCTGATCGCCGATTGGCGCAAGCCGATGTCCTGCGGCAACTTCAATGTCGCCACCGGCAAGTGCGGCGGACAGACGACGAACTAGCTCACACGGGGCTTCCGGCCGCCCTGCGTGCCGGAAGCCCGTCCTTGGCATCGATCCCGAGCATGAAAGCCCGAACATTGACGGATGACAGGCACGGCAAGACGAGGCGCGGGGCGATCGGGGTATTCCTTGCCCTGCTTGCGCTCGTGGCGATGGCGATCCCGGCGCGCGCCGACGAGGCTGCGCTGCGCGCGGCGCTTGCAAGGTTCGCGGACGCGAAGGGTTTCCCGCAGATCGAGGCGCTGGTGCGTGAAATCGGCGCATTGGGCGATCCGGCCGGCGCAAGGGCGCTCGGCGCGCTGGCGGATGGCAATCTCTATCTGCGCAAGACCGACAAGGCGGTGTTCATCGGCGCCGAAGGCGGCTCGGATTTTACCCTGTTGGATCCGGTGACGGCGGCTCCCGCCGGCACGGCGGCCAAGTCCGAACTGACGAAGGTGCGGGTCAACAATGCGGTCCGCGGCGCGGTGCGTGAAGCGTCCGGCGCGCTGACGCTGGGCGGCGAGGACCCGGTGGCGCGCATGGCCGCCGCCGAGGCGATGTTCCGCCGGCCCGATGCCGGCGCGATTCCGGTGCTGGATACGGCCATCGGCAGGGAAACGGACGCCGCGGTCAAGGCGCGCCTCGAACAGGCGCGGGCAGCCGCCGTGCTGGTATCCGACCTGCCGGAAGCCGACAAGAGCGCGGCGATCAGGACCCTTTCGGGCCTCGGCAGCCGCGATGCGCTGAACCTGCTCTCCAGTTTCGAAGCAAATGCGCCCGAACCGCTGAAGGCGCAGGCACAGGCCGGCATGCGTTCGATCGGCAACATGCTGATGGCCTGGGATGCCGCGCAGAATGTCTGGTACGGCCTGTCGCTGGGCTCCGTGCTTCTGCTCGCCGCCATCGGGCTCGCCATCACCTTCGGCGTGATGGGCGTCATCAATATGGCGCATGGCGAGATGGTCATGCTCGGCGCCTATGCCACCTTCGTGGTGCAGCAGGCGGTGCGCGCCTGGGCGCCCGGCCTGTTCGACTGGTCGCTCGCCTTCGCGCTGCCCTGCGCCTTCCTGCTGACCTTCGCGGTCGGGGTGGCCATCGAGCGCGGCGTGATCCGTTTCCTCTATGGCCGTCCGTTGGAGACCCTGCTCGCCACATGGGGCGTGTCGCTGATCCTGCAGCAGGCGGTGCGCACGATCTTCGGGCCGACAAACCGCGAAGTCGCCAACCCGTCCTGGATGTCCGGCGGCTTCGAGATCGGCCAACTGGCGCTCACCTGGAACCGGCTCTGGATCGTGCTCTTCGCGCTCGCCGTTTTCGCCATGCTGCTGTTCATTTCCAACCGCACGGCCTGGGGTCTTCAGATGCGCGCGGTGACGCAGAACCGCCGCATGGCGTCCTCGATGGGCATCCGCACGCCATGGGTCGACGCCTTCACTTTCGGCCTCGGCTCGGGCGTGGCGGGCATTGCGGGCGTGGCGCTCAGCCAGATCGGCAATGTCTCGCCCAATCTCGGCCAGAGCTACATCATCGACAGTTTCATGGTCGTGGTGTTCGGCGGCGTCGGCAATCTGTGGGGCACGCTGGTCGGCGCGCTGACGCTGGGCGTGGCCAACAAGTTCCTCGAACCCTATGCGGGGGCTGTGCTCGGCAAGATCATCGTGCTGGTGCTCATCATCCTGTTCATCCAGAGGCGCCCGCGCGGCCTGTTCGCGCTCAAGGGCCGGGCGGTGGAAGCATGATCGTCGGAAAACTTCTCGCCAACGGACTCGACCGCCGACTGGCGGTTCTCATCGGGCTTCTGGTTGCGGCGGCGATCCTCGTGCCTGTGCTGCATCTGGCCCTGCCGGCGTCGAATCCGCTTCATGTCCCGGCCTATATGGTGGCGCTGCTGGGCAAGTATCTCTGCTATGCGCTGCTGGCGCTCGCGCTCGATCTCGTCTGGGGTTATTGCGGCATCCTCTCGCTCGGCCACGGCGCCTTCTTCGCGCTGGGCGGCTATGCGATGGGCATGTATCTCATGCGCCAGATCGGCGACCGCGGCGTCTATGCCAATCCGCTGCTGCCCGATTTCATGGTGTTCCTGAACTGGAAGGAACTGCCCTGGTTCTGGCAGGGCTTCGACCAGTTCTGGTTCGCAGCATTGATGGTGGCGCTGGTGCCGGGGCTGCTGGCCTTCGCCTTCGGCTGGCTGGCCTTTCGCAGCCGCGTCACCGGCGTCTATCTCTCGATCATCACGCAGGCGCTGACCTATGCGCTGCTGCTGGCCTTCTTCCGCAACGATATGGGTTTCGGCGGCAATAACGGCCTGACCGATTTCAAGGATATTCTGGGCTTTCCGGTCCAGGCGCCCCAGACGCGCGCGGCCCTGTTCGCGGCGAGCGCGCTCATGCTGGCTCTGTTCGTGGCGATCACCGCCGCGGTGACCGGCTCGCGGCTCGGCAAGCTGATGGTGGCCGTGCGCGATGCCGAGAGCCGGACGCGGTTCATCGGCTGGCGGCCGGAACATATCAAGCTCTTCGCCTTCACCATGTCGGCAGTCATGGCGGGGATCGCCGGTGCGCTCTATGTGCCGCAGGTCGGCATCATCAATCCGAGCGAATTCGCGCCGGCAAATTCGATCGAGGTTGTCATCTGGACGGCGATCGGCGGGCGGGGGACCATTGTCGGGCCGGTGGTCGGGGCATTGCTGGTCAATTGGGCGAAGAGCTGGTTCACCGGCGCATTTCCGGAATTGTGGCTGTTCGCGCTGGGCGGCCTGTTCGTCGCCTGCACGCTGTTCCTGCCCAGGGGCATCGTCGGTACCTGGGACGCATGGCGGGAGAACCGCAGGGTGATCTCGCCGCGGCCGGCGGCGGAAGCAGGTGTCGATCCCGAACCGGCCTCGTCACCCGACAGGCCGGCGCAGCGCCGGTCGATGAGCGCCGCCACGGCGCCGCAGCCGGCGGAGTGAGCCGATGAGCAACACCATCCTCTATCTCGACGGCGTGTCGGTCGCCTTTGACGGGTTCAGGGCGATCAACAACCTGTCGCTGACGCTCGACAAGGGCGAGATGCGCGCGATCATCGGCCCGAACGGCGCTGGCAAGACCACGATGATGGACATCATCACCGGCAAGACCCGGCCCGACAGCGGCGAGGTGTTCTTCGATGGCGAGCACGACCTGACCAAGCTCGACGAAACCGACATCGCCAATCTGGGGATCGGCCGGAAGTTCCAGAAGCCGACCGTCTTCGAGATGCACACGGTGGAAGACAATGTCGCGCTGTCGCTGAAGGGCAAGCGCGGCGTGTTCGCGGCCCTGTTCGACATCCGCACCGGTGCGGAACAGGACCGCATCGACGAGATTCTCAAGATCATTCGCCTCGATGCGCGCCGCGGCGACAAGGCAGCAAATCTCAGTCACGGCCAGAAGCAGTGGCTGGAGATCGGCATGCTGCTGGCGCAGAGCCCGAAACTGCTTCTGGTCGACGAACCGGTCGCCGGCATGACCGATGCCGAGACCGAAGAGACAGGGCGCCTGCTCAGGGAGATCGCGCAGGACCATTCGGTCATCGTGGTCGAGCACGACATGCATTTCGTGCGCGAGCTGGGCGTCAAGGTCACCTGCCTGCACGAAGGATCGGTGCTGGCGGAAGGGACGCTCGACCATGTCTCGTCCGACCAGCGCGTGATCGAGGTCTATCTGGGGAGATGAGAACCATGCTCACCGTTTCGGACGCAGTTCTCCACTATGGCGCGGCGCAGGCGCTGCGGGGTGTCTCGCTCGATGTCGAGCCGGGCAGGATCACCTGCGTGCTCGGCCGCAACGGCGTCGGCAAGACGTCTCTGATGAGAGCCATCGTCGGCCAGCACCGGCTGACGAGCGGCAGCATTGCCTTCGAGGGGAAGGCGCTCGACCGGAGCGCGCCGTATGAGCGCGCCCGGTCGGGCATCGCATTCGTGCCGCAGGGGCGGGAGATCTTCCCGCGGCTGACGGTGCGGGAAAATCTGGAGACCGGCTTCGCGCCGCTGAAGCGTGCCGACCGGCACATTCCCGACCATGTCTTCGAACTGTTTCCAGTGCTGAAGCAGATGCTCTCGCGGCGCGGCGGCGACCTTTCGGGCGGACAGCAGCAGCAACTCGCCATCGGGCGCGCGCTGGTGACCCGCCCGAAGCTTCTCGTGCTGGACGAACCGACCGAGGGCATCCAGCCCTCGATCATCAAGGATATCGGCCGCGCGATCCAGTACCTGCGCGACACGATGAACCTGACGATCCTGCTGGTCGAACAATATCTAGATTTCGCACGCGCGCTTGCGGATCGCGTCGCGGTGATGGATCGTGGGGAGATCGTGTTTTCAGGTGAAGCGGCAGGCCTTGACGAGCCAGATGTACGTCGACACCTCATGCTCTGAGCAGACAAGCGCGCGCCTTCAGCGCGCCGAAGGCCGTTCACGGGTCGCGTTCCGCCTGCGTGCCGGCGCGACGCGCCTTCAGACGCTGTTCCAGGAAGGCTGCGCCAAGATCCGCCTGCCGGCCGCCCTTGCTGGCGCGGCTCCGGAAGCCATTCTCATCAACACCGCCGGCGGCCTGACCGGCGGCGACCGCCTGACGACCGAGGTCGAGCTCGCCCCCGGAACGCGCGCAGTGGTGACGACGCAGGCCTGCGAGCGCGTCTACCGCTCCATCGGGGCAGATGCCGTGGTGACCAACCGTCTGCGCCTCGGCGAAGGCGCGCATCTCACCTGGCTGCCGCAGGAGACGATCCTGTTCGACGGTGGCCGCTTGAAGCGGGTGCTGGAGGCCGACCTTGCCGGCGGCGCCGAACTTGTGGCCGTCGAGGCGATCGTGCTTGGCCGCACCGCGATGGGCGAGACCGTGCGGACCGGCGCGCTGCATGACCGTTGGCGCATCCGCCGCGACGGCAGGCCGATCTTCGCCGACGATCTCCGGCTGGATGGAGATATCGCCGCGCAGCTCGCTCGGCCGGCGGTGCTGGGCGGCAATGTGGCCATGGCCACCGTGCTCCATGCCGGGCCGGAGCCGGAGCGGCTGCTTGCGCCCGCGCGCGCAATCATCGGCGAGGCCGGCGGCGCCAGCGCCTGGGACGGCAAGCTGGTCGCGCGGCTCGTCGCCGAGAACAGTCTGGCGCTGAGGCGCCGGCTCGAAACCCTGCTCCAGCTTCTGCTGGGCGAGCACCCGCTGCCCAAAGTCTGGCGCATCTAGGACCGACGATATGAACCTCACCCCCCGCGAGAAAGACAAGCTGTTGATCGCCATGGCCGCCATGGTGGCGCGCCGGCGCCTGGAGCGCGGCGTCAAGCTGAACCATCCGGAGGCGATCGCGCTGATTACCGATTTCGTCGTGGAGGGCGCGCGCGACGGCCGGACGGTCGCCGATCTGATGGAAGCCGGCGCGCATGTGGTGACGCGCGATCAGGTGATGGAAGGCATCGCCGAGATGATCCACGACGTTCAGGTCGAGGCGACGTTCCCTGACGGGACCAAGCTGGTGACCGTCCATGAACCCATCCGCTAGCATGAAAGGAATGCCCGTGAGGCATCGCGCCCATATCTTCCTTGCCGCAGTCGCCATGACGGCGATGGCGACACCCGCCTTCGCGCATCTCGATCCGGCGGAGCACGGCTCCTTCGCGGCCGGCCTCTCGCACCCGCTGTTCGGGCTCGACCACATTCTGGCGATGATCGGCGTCGGCCTTTGGGCGGCCCTTCTGGGCGGCCGGGCGATCTGGCGCGTGCCCACGGCCTTCGTGGTCACCATGATGGCCGGCTTCGTCGCGGCAACGACCGATATCGGACTGCCTTTCGTGGAGCCGGTGGTCGCCGCCTCGGTCGTCGTGCTCGGCCTGCTGGCGCTGGTCGCGCTGCAGGCGCCGACGCCCGTCGCCATGGCGCTGGTCGGCTTCTTCGCCTTTTTCCACGGTCACGCGCATGGCGGCGAACTGGGCGAGGCGGGCGCATGGTCCTTCATGGCCGGCTTCGCACTTGCGACGGCGCTCTTGCATGCGGTGGGCGTGGGGATCGGCCTTGGCGGTTCGAGGCTCGTCGGCACCGTAGCCGGCCGCTGGATCACGCGCGGCCTCGGTGGCCTGACGGCGCTCGGCGGCCTCTGGATCGTGGCGGGGGCATGAGCATGATCCCCGGGGAGATCCTGACGGCGGCCGGCGACATCGTCCTCAACGCTGGCGCGGAGGTGACGACGCTCATCGTCGCCAACACCGGCGACCGGCCGATACAGGTCGGGTCGCACTACCATTTCTTCGAGACCAACGATGCGCTGCAATTCGACCGCGGCGCGGCGCGCGGCATGCGGCTGGACATCGCCGCCGGCACCGCCGTCCGTTTCGAACCCGGCCAGCAGCGCGAGGTGCGGCTTGTCCCCCTCGGCGGCAGGCGCGAGGTCTTCGGTTTCCAGCAGAAGGTGATGGGTAAGCTCTGATGCCAGCGACAATCTCCCGCGCCGCCTATGCGCAGCTCTACGGGCCGACCGTCGGCGACCGCGTGCGGCTCGCGGACACCGACCTGTTCATCGAGGTCGAGAAGGATTTCACCATCCATGGCGAGGAGGTGAAGTTCGGCGGAGGCAAGGTCATCCGCGACGGCATGGGCCAGAGCCAAATCGCGCGGGCGGAAGGCGCGGTCGACACCGTCATCACCAATGCGCTGATCGTCGACCATTGGGGCATCGTGAAAGCCGATGTCGGCCTGAAGGACGGGCGCATCGTCGCTATCGGCAAGGCCGGCAATCCCGACACCCAGCCGGGCGTCGACATCGTCATCGGGCCGGGCACGGAGGTGATCGCCGGCGAAGGCAGGATACTCACCGCCGGCGGCATCGACGCGCATATCCACTTCATCTGCCCGCAGCAGATCGAGGAGGCGCTGATGTCGGGCGTCACGACCATGCTCGGCGGCGGCACCGGCCCGGCGCATGGCACGCTCGCCACCACCTGCACGCCGGGGCCGTGGCATCTGGCGCGCATGATCCAGTCCTTCGACGCGTTTCCGATCAATCTCGGCCTGTCGGGCAAGGGCAATGCCTCGAAGCCCGCGGCGCTGATCGAGATGATCGAAGGCGGCGCCTGCGCCCTCAAGCTCCACGAGGACTGGGGCACCACGCCAGCGGCGATCGACACCTGCCTCGCGGTCGCGGACGGTCACGACATCCAGGTCATGATACATACCGATACGCTCAACGAGAGCGGCTTCGTGGAGGACACGGTGGCGGCCTTCAAGGGGCGCACCATCCATGCCTTCCACACGGAAGGCGCGGGCGGCGGCCATGCGCCCGACATCATCAAGGTCTGCGGGCTGGCAAACGTCATCCCGTCCTCCACCAACCCGACGCGGCCCTATACGAAGAACACCATCGCCGAGCATCTCGACATGCTGATGGTGTGCCACCATCTGTCGCCGTCGATCCCGGAGGACATCGCCTTCGCCGAGAGCCGCATCCGCAAGGAGACGATCGCTGCGGAGGACATCCTGCACGATATCGGCGCCTTCTCGATCATCTCGTCCGACAGCCAGGCCATGGGCCGTGTCGGCGAGGTGCCGATCCGCACATGGCAGACCGCCCACAAGATGAAGGTGCAGCGCGGGCGGCTTCCCGGCGAGACCGGCGACAACGACAATCTGCGGGTGCGCCGCTACATCGCCAAATACACGATCAACCCGGCCATCGCGCAGGGCCTGTCGCAGCATGTGGGCTCCATCGAGATCGGCAAGCGCGCGGACCTCGTGCTTTGGAACCCGGCCTTCTTCGGCGTGAAGCCGGAGTTGGTGCTGGTGGGCGGAATGATCGCCGCCGCGCCCATGGGCGACCCGAACGCCTCGATCCCGACGCCGCAGCCGGTGCATTATCGCCCGATGTTCGGCAATTATGGCCGCGCGCCCGCCATGTCGTCGGTAACCTTCGTCTCGCAGGCGGCGATGGCCCGCGGCCTCCAGCACCGCCTCGGCGTGGCGAAGGAGATGGTCGCCGTGGCGAATACGCGCGGCGGCATATCAAAAGCCTCGATGATCCTGAACGACGCCACCCCCTTCATGGAGGTCGACCCGGAGACCTATGAGGTGCGCGCCGATGGCGAGCTGCTGACCTGCGAACCCGCTTCCGTGCTGCCCATGGCGCAGCGCTATTTCCTGTTCTGAGGCCTGCCATGCTGCGCGCGATATCCCACACCCACGCTAGATCGGCTGAGCCTTGCGGCACGGTCGTCCTCGATTCCGCCGACCGGCATCTGCGCCGCAAGCTGATCAGGACCGATCAGGGGGAGGAACTGATGGTCGACCTTGCCGAGGCGGTGCTGCTTTCGGACGGCGACATGCTGCTGCTGGAGGATGGCCGCACCGTTGCCATCGTCGCGGCGAATGAGGAGCTTTATGAGGTGAGGCCCGGCGCGAATGTGCCGCTACGCCATCTCGCCTGGCATCTCGGCAACCGGCATCTTGCGGCACAGATCGACGCTGACCGTATCCTGATCCGCCGCGACCACGTCATCCGCGACATGCTGATCGGGCTCGGCGCGGCTGTGACGGAGATCGTCGCGCCGTTCCAGCCGGTGCACGGCGCCTATCACGGCCACGCGACGCACGATCACGGCCACAGCCATCATCATGGCTGAGGGACAAAAAAGCCTCATCAGGTTGCAGGCATGGCTCTCGCCGGCATTTCCCGTCGGCGCCTTCGCCTACAGCCACGGGCTGGAACAGGCCATCTTCGATGGGCTGGTCAGGGACAGGACCGCTCTTGTCGACTGGCTTGAAACCTTGCTCGCGCATGGTTCCGTCTGGAACGACGCGGTCCTGCTGGCTGAGGCTTGGCGGCGTGTCATGGCCGGCGAGGATGTCGCGGAGGTCGCCGCGCTTGCGGAGGCCACGGCGGGTACGAAAGAGCGGCATATGGAAACCACCCTTCAGGGTGCGGCCTTCGGCGAGGCGGTGGCGGCATGGGGAGGCGCTGCCGACCAGCAACCCCAGGCGGATCGATGCCCCTATCCCGTTGCCGTCGCGGTTGCCGCGGCGCGCCACGGCATAGCGATCGAGCCGACGCTCGCTGCGTACCTTCACGGCTTCACCGCAAATCTGGTCCAGACCGCCATCCGCCTCGTCCCGCTCGGGCAGCGCGACGGCACGGCGGCGCTGGTCTCGCTGGAGCCGGCGATCCTCGACGTCGCCAGACGCGCCAGCGCCTCCACGCTCGACGATCTCGGCTCCTGCGCGATCATGTCCGACATATTGTCGATGCGCCACGAAACCCTCTATTCGCGAGTATTCCGCTCATGACCTCACCTAACGGCCCCCTGCGCGTCGGCATTGGCGGCCCTGTCGGCGCGGGCAAGACCACGCTCACCGAAATGCTCTGCAAGGCAATGCGCGACCACTATTCCGTCGCTGTGGTGACCAACGACATCTTCACGAAGGAAGACGAGCTCATCCTGAACCGCGTGCAGGCGCTGCCCGAGGAGCGCATCATCGGCGTCGAGACCGGGGGTTGCCCGCATACCGCGATCCGCGAGGACGCATCGATCAATCTGGCGGCAATCGCCGAGATGCGCCGCCGCTTTCCCGATCTGGATGTGGTGTTCATCGAATCCGGCGGCGACAATCTGGCCGCCACCTTCTCGCCCGATCTCGCCGACCTGACCCTCTACGTCATCGACGTCGCCGCCGGCGAGAAGATCCCGCGCAAGGGCGGTCCGGGCATCACGCGCTCGGACCTCCTGATCATCAACAAGATCGATCTCGCGCCCCATGTCGGCGCCGATCTCGACGTCATGCGCGCCGACACCGAAGGGCAGCGCGGCGCGCGGCCCTTCGTCCTTACCGACCTGCGCCGCCAGATCGGCGTTGCCGACATCGTGCGGTTCATCGAGATGCAGGGCGGGTTGTAGCCGTCACGCGCTGGCGGAAAAATCCAGCGCCTGATCGGTATCGCCCTCGCGGATGCGGGAGGGCAGGCCGATCCGGTTCAGCAGCGACAGGAAAGGCTGCGCCGGCAGTTCCTCCACATTGCGCATCCCGCCGGCATCCCATTCGCCGCTGGCGATGAGCATCGCCGCGGCTGCGGCGGGCACGCCCGCAGTGTAGGAAATCCCCTGGCTGCCCACTTCCTCGAAGGCTTCCTTGTGGTCGGCGACGTTGTAGATGAAGACCTCGCGCTTGCGTCCGTCCTTCTCGCCCTTCACCAGGTCGCCGATGCAGGTCTTGCCGGTATAGTCGGGGGCCAGCGACGACGGATCGGGCAGCACGGCCTTCACCAGTTTGAGCGGCACGACTTCGAGCCCCTCGGCGGTCGTCACCGGCTTCTCCGAAAGGAGACCGAGATTGTTCAGCACTGTGAATACGTTGATGTAGTGGTCGCCGAAGCCCATCCAGAAGCGGACATTGGGCACGCCGAGGATCGCCGAAAGCGAATGCACCTCGTCATGGCCGGTGAGATAGGCCTTCTGCTTGCCGACGACGGGAAGGTCCCATTCCTGGCCTACTTCGAACATCCTGTTCGACGTCCACTTGCCTTCCTGCCATGACCAGACCTGCCCGGTGAATTCGCGGAAATTGATCTCGGGGTCGAAATTCGTCGCGAAGTAGCGGCCGTGCGAACCGGCATTGATGTCGATGATGTCGATGGAATCGATGCGGTCGAAATAGACGTCATGGGCGAGCTTCGCATAGGCATTGACCATGCCCGGATCGAAGCCGGCGCCGAGGATGGCGGTCACGCCCGCCTTCGCGCATTCCTCGCGGCGCTTCCATTCGTAATTGGCGTACCAGGGCGGCGTCTCGCAGATCTTCGCCGGGTCCTCGTGGATGGCGGTGTCGATATAGGCCGCGCCGGTGGCGATGCAGGCCGACAGGACCGACATGTTGAGGAAGGCCGAGCCCACATTGATGACGATCTGCGCGCCGGTCTTGCGGATGAGCGCGGCCGTTGCCTCGACGTCCAGCGCGTCGAGCGCATGCGCTTCCAGCTTGCCGTTCGTCTTCAGCGCCTTCTTCTCATGAACCGAGGCAATGATGCGCCGGCATTTTTCCTCAGTACGCGAGGCGATATGGATGTCTCCGAGCACGTCATTGTTCTGAGAACATTTATGCGCGACGACCTGCGCCACGCCGCCTGCGCCGATGATGAGGACATTTTTCTTCATTTCGCGGGGATTCTCCTTCTTCCCGGAGGTTGCACCTCGGATTTCATTTGCCTCAGGAGAGGCTCTGTTCGTAGTCCGCGAAGGTGAATTCGCGGACTTTCCTGATCGATCCGTCGCTTTCGCGGATCGCGATCGCCGGCATCTGCACGCCGTTGAACCAGTTCTTCTTGACCATCGTGTAACCGGCGGCGTCCTGGATCGAGATGCGGTCGCCGGCCTTGAGCGGCTCGCGGAAGCGGAAGGTGCCGAAGATGTCGCCCGCCAGGCAGGACTTGCCGCAGACCATATATTCGTGATCGCCCTTGTTCGGCTGCACCTTGGCGCTCTCGCGATAGATCAGCAGGTCGAGCATGTGGGCCTCGATGGAGGAATCCACGATGGCGAGGTTCTTGCTGTTGAAGAGCGTGTCGAGCACGGTCAATTCCAGCGTCGTGCTCTGCGTGATCGCGGCTTCGCCAGGCTCGAGATAGACCTGCACGCCGAAGCGCTCCGAAAAGGCCTTCAGCCGGTCGCAGAAGGCATTGAGCGGGTAGCCTTCGCCGGTGAAATGGATGCCGCCGCCGAGGCTCACCCATTCGGCATAGTGCAGCAGCGGGCCGAAGCGCGCCTCGATCTGTTCGAGCATCCGGTCGAACAGGCCGAAATCGGCATTCTCGCAATTATTGTGGATCATGAAGCCGCTGACGCGGTCGAGCACTGCCTCGACCTTGCCGGCATCCCATTCGCCCAGCCGGCTGAAGGGCCGCGCGGGATCGGCCAGATCGAAGCTCGACGAGCTCACGCCCGGATTGAGCCGCAGGCCGCGCGCGATGCCTTCCGCTTTCGCGCCGAAGCGGTTGAGCTGGCCGATCGAATTGAAGATGATCTTGTCGGCATGCGAGATGGCCTCGTCGATCTCGTGATCGGCCCAGGCGACGCTATAGGCATGGGTCTCGCCGCCGAAGCGCTCGCGGCCGAGCCGCACCTCGAACAGCGACGACGATGTGGTGCCGTCCATATAGTCGCGCATGATCTCGAAGGCCGACCATGTCGCGAAGCACTTCAGCGCCAGCAGGGCCTTCGCACCGGACCGTTCGCGCACCTGGGCGATGATCTCCATGTTGCGGAGCAGCTTGTCGCGATCGATCAGATAATAGGGGGTTTGCATCATTGTCGGTCCGATGAATGGCGGGCGGGATCGATCGGCGGATGAACGGTCGGTATCGTCTTACCAGCCGCGTTTGACGATGGAGCGAAATCCGGTCGCCGGCAGCGGCAGTGGGTGGTCCGAGGCCGGACACGCCTTCCGCGGGACTGTCGATCGATTGCGGGAAGGCAGATGGACCTGGCGACCCGGACGCGAAGCCAGGCTTCAGATCGCGTCCGGTTGGGTTCCCGCTTTGATGCGCTGCGGCTCACGCGGGGATGCAAGGTCGGTTATGAACAACATGCCGCGAAACTAGGTATTATCGAAGTCAAGTCAAGGTTGCAGCGGCGTGCCGCGGCGCCGGCGTCCATCATTTCATAGTGACACGGATCGGCCCGCATGCGCCGCGCGAACATTGCCGAGCATCGGCGCTCCCGCATGGCGATGTCCTGCGACGGGAAAGGCCGCTTCGGCGCAGTGTCTGCAAGGACAGGTCCATTGCTTCAAGGCCCGCCCGCGACCAGACCTTCGGGCACTTGCGGAAAGCGAGGGGACTTACTGCGCGGCGGATGTCGTGCCGCCCTTCTTGTCCTGTCGTGGCGCTCCGCTATTTCCCTCATTGTTCAACAGAAATTCAGCGGAGGATCATATGGATCGAAGACTGTTCCTCACCGGCTTGCTCGGCCTGGCCGGAACGGCGGTGGCAACCACCATCATCAGGCCGGAAAGCGCCCAGGCCGGCATCCTCAATCCCGGCAATGGCATTCTCGACGAACTGGAAGCATCCGCGCCCGACTTGATGCCCGATCTGATGGATGCCGATCACCGGCCCGGACATCGCCGTCCTCCCGGTCATCGCCGCCCGCGGCGTCATCGGCGCAGGGTCTGGCGGCGCGTCTGCCGTCGCGTCCGCGTGCATGGCCGCTGGCAGCGGCGCTGCTGGCGCGAGCGCGTCTGGATCTGGGTGTGATCCCCATGACAGCCTGCGGGCAGGAAGCCGCCCGCGCCGGCAGGAGTCGCTATTTCAGCAAACGCGCGCCTTCCGGCGTCGGATAGCGGTCGGCGTTCAGCAGGAAGGACACCGTGGTGTAATAGCCGACGGTGGCGATCAGGTCGACCGCGCCGCTTTCGCCGAAGGCGCGGACGACCGTGTCGAAGGCCGCATCGGTCACCGACCCGGTTTCCAGGAGCCCGTGGCAGAAGTCATAGGCGGCCTCTTCCCCAGCGCTCATCCGCTCCGGCCGGCGCTGCGCTTCGATGGCATCGCAGATCACCGCATCGAGGCCGAGATCCAAGGCGTGGAGGCGATGGACATGCCATTCGAACTGGGCTTTCCAGCGGCGTGCGACGAGCAGGATGGCGAGCTCGCGGATCGCGGCCGGAATGCGTGTATTGAAGCGCACGGCCGCGCCCAGGGCCTGCATCGGGTCCGCCATTTCGGGGCTGTGCAGCATGGCGCTGAAGGGGCCGTCGAGTGATTTGCGCGGTCCCGCCAGGATCGCATCGGCCACGGCCCGCTGCGCGGCGTCCATATCCTCAAGCCGCAACCGCGTGAAGCGGGGTGTCTCGTCCTGTCCCTGCATCCTGTCCTCCCTTGTCGCGCGCAGGCTAGAGCTTGCATTCGCCGAAGGGCAAGGCCAATTACATATTCCATGATCGCAGTCGCCATTTCCCCCAAGCCGGGCGCCTCCGCCCGCACCCGCCCATGACGGTGCCGCCGCCGCGCGCGGCACGTGCCTCGACCTTCCACGCCCATGCCGAGGCCAGCGCTGCCGGCCGCGAGGAATGGATCGCACGCAACGCGGCCTACTACGAAGACGACGTCCGCTACATGCGGTTCATCATCCCGCCCGGCCGGCGCGTGCTCGACCTCGGCTGCGGCACCGGCCGCCTTCTGGCCTCGCTCGAACCCTCGCACGGGGTCGGCGTCGATTTTTCGGCGCGCATGCTGGAGGAGGGGCGGCGGCGCCATCCGCAGCTTGCCTTCGTCGAGGGCGATATCGAGCAGGAAAGCACGTTCGCCGATATTGAAGGGCCGTTCGATTTCGTCATCCTCTCCGACACGATCGGCATGCTCGACGATATCGAGACGGTGCTGAAGCGGCTGCACCGCTTCTTCCATGACGAGACGCGGCTGGTCATCAGCCACTATTCGCCGCTGTGGAACCCGGCGCTGCATCTGGCCGGCAGGCTGGGGCTTCGCCAGAAGCAGCCGGAGCAGAACCTGATCTCGGGCACCGATTTCGCCAACCTGCTCAAGCTGGCCGATTTCGAGCCTATCCGCGTGGAATGGCGCCAGCTGGTGCCATTCTCGCTGTTGGGCGTCGGGCGTTTCATCAATCGCTATATCGCGCCGCTGCCGCTACTGCGGGCGCTGTGCCTGCGCAGCTATGTCGTCGCGCGTTCGCTGCGCGTCGTGCCGGCGCCGGCCGAGACGGTCACCGTGCTCGTACCCTGCCGCAACGAGCGCGGCAATATCGAGCGCGCGGTGCTCGAAATGCCGCGCTTCGGCGCGCATCAGGAAATCCTCTTCGTGGAAGGCAATTCCTCGGACGGCACCTTTGAAGAGTGCCTGCGCGTGCAGGAAGCCTATCGCGGCCAGTGGGACATCAAGGTGATGAAGCAGCCCGGCAAGGGCAAGGGCGACGCCGTGCGCGCCGGCTTCGCCGCGGCGAGCGGTGACGTGCTGATGATCCTCGACGCAGACCTCACAATGCCGCCGCGCGACCTGCCCAAGTTCCACGAGGCGCTGGCGACGGGCAAGGCCGAATTCGTGAACGGCACGCGGCTGGTCTACCCGCTCGAAGACGATGCGATGCGCTTCCTCAACCATCTGGCCAACCGCTTCTTCGCGGTGATGTTCTCCTACCTGCTGAACCAGCGCTTCACCGACACGCTGTGCGGCACCAAGGCGCTGCGCAAGCGCGACTATGAGCGCATCGTGGCCAATCGCAGCTATTTCGGCGATTTCGACCCGTTCGGCGACTTCGACCTGATCTTCGGCGCGGCCAAGGCCAACCTGTCGATCGTCGAGGTGCCGATCCACTACAAGGCGCGCACCTATGGCGAGACGCAGATTTCCCGCTTCCGCGACGGCTGGCTGCTCATCCGCATGCTCGCCTTCGCCTGGCGCAAGCTGAAAGCGGTGTAGCGCATGCGCGCCGCCACAGAGGGACCGCTGCCAGCCGGGCAGGCACAGCATCCGCCGCAGGCCAGCGGCCGTTCCGTCCTCATCCTCCTCGTCCTGTGCGGCGCGCTGCTGGCGATCAATTCGCCGGCGCAGAGCTTCATGGCGCATGACGAGGGCTATTATGCGCAGCAGGCGCGGATGATGCTCGCCGCCGGCGACTGGATCACCCAGCAATGGTGGGGCACGCTCATCTACGACCGCGCCAACGGCATCCAGTGGCTGGTGGCCTTAAGCCAGGGTCTTTTCGGCTTCGGCGAGATCGCGTCGCGCCTGCCTGCCATGATCGGTTCGCTGGGCAGCGTCCTCCTGCTCTATTCCATCGCCCGGCGCATCGGGCCGGAGCCGGTCGCGCTGCTTGCCGCCGCCATCCTCGCCGTCACGCCGATCTTCATGCAGGCCTCCAAGCTGGCGACGCAGGATGTGCCGCTGGTCTTCACCGAACTGTTGGCCATCTGGGCCCTGCTGCGGGCGGAGGAAGGCCGGCGCGGCTTCGCGGCGCTCGCCGGCATCGCCTTCGGCCTCGGCTTCGCCATCAAGAGCTTCATGATGCTGCCCGCCGCCGCGGCCATGGTGCCCTATCTCCTGTGGGAGCACCGCCGCCACCGGCACCTGACCAATCCGTGGCTGTGGCTCGGCGTGCTCGCCGGCCTGCTGCCCACCATGGCCTGGCTCGGCCTCAGCTATATGCGCCACGGCTGGTTCTCGATCGAAGCCTATTTCGGCAAGCTGCTCTTCCTCGCCGGGGCGGATTTCCACAATGTCGGCCCGTTCTACTATCTGTGGAACGTGCCGGCGAACGCCTTCCCATGGTCGCTGCTGGCGATCGGCGGCGCTTTCGTCGTCTGGCGCGACAAGGCCTATCGCCGCCGCGCTTTGGTCATCGGCTTTCCGCTGGTCCTGTTCGTCGAACTGACCTCCTTCACCACGCGGGCCTGGTATTACGCGCTGCAATTGCTGCCGATGATGTCGATCCTGGCGGCCGCCTGCCTTTTGTGGCTTGCGGGAGCCTATGCGCGGCGCGCCCGGCTGCCCCTCGTGCTGACGCTCATGATGGCCGCTGCCGGTGCGCTCGCCTTGGCGGCGGTGCCGGTCGCCATGCTTGCGGGCATCGATCCGCTGCCGCCGGCGCTGTCGCCGTTGCGCTTCGTCATCATGGCGACCGGCCTCGGCTTCCTCGCCCCGCTGGCGATGCTGCTCGCCGACCGCCGCGCCGGCGAGCGCCATGGCGGCCGCTGGGCATGGGCGTGGCTGGCCGGCCCCTTCCTCGCCATTGCCGGCCTGTTCGCCACCGGCCTGTGGGGCAATTATACGCCCGCGAGCAAGATGCAGCTCACCACCGGGCCGATCGGCGAGGCCATGAGGCAGGGCCCAGTCGCCATGGTGCTGCCGCCGCCCGCCTCGACGGAGAAGCCCGTGGTGCTCATCTCGCTCTATATGCCGCAGCCAGGCAGGTCCGTCGCCGATGCGGCCGGCCTGCAGCCGGGCGAAACCGCCTGGGTGCGGACGACGGCGCTCTCCAGCGCGCCGGCGCATGACGTCATCGGCGCGTATGAGGACTGGTCCCTCATCCGCATCCATTGACTGCAACATAAATAGTGGCGGCAAACCCTTCCGTTATCAGCTAGCCTGACGTGCAGCCTGTCCATTTCAGGATAGTCTGCGCTTGCTGATCTGGGAGGAGATGCATGAGCGAATACGACTACGTCATCGTCGGCGCGGGATCCGCCGGCTGCGTGCTGGCCAACCGGCTGACGGAGGACCCCGACGTCAAGGTCCTGCTGCTGGAGGCGGGCCGGCGCAACGACCATCCCTACATGCGCATCCCGCTGGCGTTCCAGAAGATCTCGCTGAACGACAAATATATCTACTGGTACGAGACCGAGCCGGAGCCGGGGCTCTACGACCGTCGCATCCGCCTGCGGCGCGGCAAGACGCTGGGCGGCTCGTCATCCGTCAACGGGATGATCGCGCTGCGCGGCCATCCGCTCGACTACGACCTGTGGCGGCAGCAGGGGCTGGAAGGCTGGGGCTATGCCGACGTGCTGCCCTACTTCAAGAAGATGGAAACGAGCTGGCGCGGCGAGAACAAGCACCATGGCGGCGACGGCCCGGTGCACATCACCCAGATCGACATGCCGGTGATGCTCTACGAGACGCTGGCGGACGCCACGCGCAATGCCGGCCTGCCCGTCAATGACGACCAGTCGGTGGGCGAGCATGACGGCATCAGCCGCGTCGAGATGTCGGTGGGCAAGGGCGAGCGCCAGAGCACGGCCAAGAGCTATCTCGCGCCGGCGATGAAGCGGTCGGGCCTCACCGTGCTGACCCATGCGCAGACGACGCGCGTGCTTCTGGAGAAGGACCGCGCCGTCGGCGTGGAGTTCCGCCACGAAGGCCAGCTCAAGACGGCGCGCGCCACGCGCGAGGTGATCCTGTCTGGCGGTTCCTACAATTCGCCGCAGCTCCTCATGCTGTCCGGCATCGGTCCGGCCGACCATCTGCGCGAGGTCGGCGTCGAGGTGCTGCACGACCTGCCGGGCGTCGGCCAGAACCTGTCGGAACATCCGATCATCGGCATGGTGTTCAGGAGCTCGCTCAAGCGCACCTTCCTCAGCCATCTGCGCTTCGACCGCGCGGTGATGGGCATGATCCAGTGGTATCTGACCAAGACCGGGCCTTTCGCCACCAATGCCGCGCCGGCCAACATCTTCTTCCGCACGCCCAATGTGAATTCGGCGCGGCCGGACATACAGATGATCTGCTCCTCTGTCGGGCTCGATGCGCAGCTCTGGTTTCCGGGCGTCACCGCGCCTCCCATCCATCGCTTCGCCATCGGCCCCAACCTGCTCCATCCGCTCAGTCGCGGCTGGGTCAAGCTGCGCTCGAACGACCCGACGGCCTCGCCGCGCATCTTCTTCAACATGTATTCGGAGAAGCAGGACATTGACTGCATGGTGGAGGGCGTCAAGCGGGTGCGCGAGATCTACAATTCGCCGCCGCTCGGTGACCTTGTCACCGGCGAGATCAAGCCGGGGGCGGATATCCGCACCGATGCGCAGATCGAGGACTGGGTGCGGCGCAACAGCGACATCAACCAGCATCCCGTCGGCACCTGCAAGATGGGCATTGACGATCACGCGGTAGTGGACGCTACGCTCAAGGTGCGCGGCATAGAGGGGCTGCGCGTGGTCGATGCCTCGGTCATGCCGGACGAGCCGGGCGGCAATACCAACCTGCCCACAATGATGATCGCCGAGAAGGGCGCGGACATGATCCGCGGCCGGCCGGCGCTCGCGCCGATCAACTGACACCGCCCGCAGAAGGCGAAAACGGAGCGGCCGCACGCCGCAGAAAGGACAGTCACAGTCCATAGCAGCGCATACCGGCGCGGGTCCGTCGAGGAGGGCGGCCGCTCCGGCAGAGCAAATCAACCGAATGGGAGGAACACCGATGAAGAAACTTACACGGCGTGCGTTCCACGCCCTGGCGCTGGCCGCCGCGACCTGCCTGGCCGGCACGGCCCATGCCCAGCAGATCGACCTCGCCGGCAAGACGGTCACGCTGGTGATCAATGTGGCGCCGGGCGGCGCGACCGCGCTCACCGCGCAGCTCGCCGCCGAAGCATGGGCAAAGACCATGGAAGGCAATCCGACGATCGTCGTCCAGCCGGTCGAGGGCGGCGCGCTCTCGCGTGGCATCCACCAGGTGATGAATGCGCGGCCCGACGGCCTCACCGTCGGCTGGCTCGCCTGGGACGGCTCGACACGCATCCTGGATCCGGTCGAGCTGCAGATACCCTTCGACAAGTTCGGCGCCATCGCCGGGGTCGGCGGTTTCCACTTCTTCATGCATGTCGACAGGAAGCTCGGTGGCGGACTGGAGAAGCCCGACGATTTCGCCGCCAAGGTGAAGGGGCCGATCACGATGGGCGGCTTCAGCGCCAAGAGCTCGGCCTCGATGCGGGCGGCGGGCGCGCTCGACATGCTCGGCATCGACTACAAGTTCGTGTCGGGCTTTGCCGGCGGTGCGCCGCTGGCGGCGGCGATCGAGCGCGGCGAGATCGATTCCTATCCCGCCACCGGCGTCGACTACAACCAATCGCTCAAGAGCGGCATCATCGCCGACGGCAAGACGATGGGGCTCTATTATTTCTCCAGCCCAAATGCAGAAGGCACCGGCCTGCTCGAAGATTCGTCCATGCCCGAATTCGAGCCCTTCGATTCCTACTACCGCCGGGTGAAGGGCGAAGAGCCGAGCGGGCCGATCTGGGACATGATGAAGTTCCACGGACGCGTCAGCGATCCGGTGAACTGGCTCGTCGTGGCGCCGCCCGGAACGCCCGAAGAGCATCTCACAATGCTGCGGGAAACCTTCGTGGAGGCGACCGCGACGCCGGAATTCCTCGACAAGGCCACCACCATCCTGCGCGGTACGCCGAAAATCACCGGCTATCCGCAGATCGGCAAAATTGTCGAGGAAGTGGCCAATACGGACGAGGCGCTCAAGGAGACGATGCGCGGCTTCCTGAAGAAGATGGAGCAATAGGCCGGAGTATTCCGGAAAAGACATTGCGGCCCGCCATCCTGGCGGGCTGCGCCTTGTCGGGAGGGATCAGCCCGCCGCGTCCTCGGCGTTTTCCGTCCGTACCACCCGCGCGGCGAGGTTTTCCATCCGGTCAGCCAGGTTTGTGAGCGCACCGGTCAGCGCGGCCTCGTTGCGGTCGGTGCGGGTCAGCGCGTCATCGCGCGTCTTGCGCAGCGTGGCGATCTCGCTTTCCAGGCCGCGCACGCGCTTCTGCAATTCGGTCAGCTCGTCGATCACCATGATGCCGGCCATCACGGTCAGGCGCTGGTCGCCGATCTCGCCGAAGGCTTCCTTGAGATGCGCCACATAGCGGTCCAGCCGCCCGGCGAGGTCGATGAGGTGGTCCTCCTGTCCCTCGTCGCAGGCCATGCGATACTGCTTGCCGTCGATGGTGACCATAACCTGTGCCATGGCGTGCTCCTGTCAAAGCGCATAGCCCCCGATCCTGCCGGGTTCCGCGCTCCATCCTGTTTACCGCATGTCGCCGGAACCGGCTTCCGTCCGGGCGGCATGGCTATCTGTCGAGAACGGCGCGGATCGTTTCCATCGCCGTGACCAGCCGGCGCGAGACTTCCTTGTTGGCGTTTTCGAGGCGCTCCGCGCGCGCTTCCGAATTGTCGAGTTCCGTCGCCAGCCGGGCCCGGTCGGCATTCATCCGCTGCACTTCGGCCTCGGCCTCGGAATAATCCTGCTCATTGGCAAGACGCGTCTCGACGGCGCCTTCCAGCGTTTCCATCGCCCGTGCAATCCGGGCCAGTACTTCCTTGAGGGTGGATTCCGCGGCCATCGCTTCCGTTTCCAGCCCACCGCGCCCGATTCGTCTACCAACGCATGAACTTAGGATTGGAACATTAGGCGGCGCGCGAAACAGGCGTCAACCGAGACCACCATCTATCCCCGGCGAATAGCCGGCGCAGCTGTGCGCAAGCTGTCGCGCTTTGTTGACTCGCGGGGCCCACCTGCTATGTGTCCGCGCAATTTTTCCTGACCCTTTTCGGCGCCCGAAGGGCGCAAAGCGAGCTGTAGCGATGATCTCACGCGAGAAGCACGACCGGATGGCCAATGCGATCCGCTTTCTGTCGATGGATGCGGTGGAGAAGGCGAATTCCGGCCATCCCGGCCTGCCCATGGGGGCGGCGGACATCGCCACCGTTCTCTATACGCGCTTCCTGAAGCACGATCCCCAGAACCCGCACTGGGCCGACCGTGACCGGTTCATCCTGTCGGCCGGCCATGGTTCGATGCTGCTCTATTCGGTCCTCTATCTTTCGGGCTACGAGGACATCACGATCGACGAGATCAAGAATTTCCGCCAGCTCGGCTCGAAGACCGCCGGCCATCCCGAATGGGGCCATGCAGCCGGCATCGAGACCACGACGGGTCCGCTCGGCCAGGGCCTCGCCAATGCCGTCGGCATGGCGATCGCCGAACGCTCGCTCAACGCCCGCTTTGGCGACGATCTGGTCGATCACTACACCTATGTGCTGGCCGGCGATGGCTGCCTGATGGAGGGCATCAGCCAGGAGGCCCTGTCGCTGGCGGGCCACCTCAAGCTCAACAAGCTCATCGTCATGTGGGACGACAACAACATCTCGATCGACGGCGCTGTGTCGCTGTCCGACAATACCGACCAGTGCAAGCGCTTCGAGGCGTCCGGCTGGAACACGCTGCGCGTCGACGGTCACGATCCGGAAGCCATCGCCGGGGCAATCGAGACGGCGCGCAAGTCGGACAAGCCGACGCTGATCGCCTGCAAGACGACCATCGGTTTCGGTGCGCCCCACAAGGCCGGCACCAACAAGGTGCATGGTTCGCCGCTGGGCGCGGAGGAAATCGCCGCGACGCGCAAGGCGCTCGGCTGGGAAGCGCCGGCCTTCGTCGTCCCCTCCGACATCCTCGATGACTGGCGCCTTGCCGGCCTGCGTTCGACCAAGGAGCGCAAGGCGTGGGAAGAGCGTCTTGCCGCCGCTGACACCGATTCCCGCACCGAGTTCAAGCGCCGCATGGCCGGCGACCTGCCTGCCGGCCTCGATACGGCGATCGACGAGTACAAGCGCAAGCTTGTCGACGACAAGCCGAAGGTGGCGACCCGCAAGTCGTCGGAAATGGCGCTCGAGGTCATCAATGGCGTGGTTTCCGAGACGATCGGCGGCTCGGCCGATCTGACCGGCTCCAACAACACCATGACCAGCCAGACCAAGCCGATGTCGGCCGCCGACTATTCCGGCCGCTACATCCATTACGGCATTCGCGAGCACGGCATGGCGGCGGCCATGAACGGCATCACGCTGCATGGCGGCCTGATCCCCTATGGCGGCACCTTCCTGACCTTCTCCGACTATGCGCGGCCCGCCATGCGGCTGGCCTCGCTGATGGGCATCCGTTCCATCTTCGTCATGACCCATGATTCGATCGGGCTCGGCGAAGACGGCCCGACGCACCAGCCGGTCGAGCATCTGGCCGCACTGCGCGCCATTCCCAACCATCTCGTCTTCCGCCCGGCGGATGCGGTGGAGACGGCCGAATGCTGGCAGCTCGCGCTCGCTTCCACGCGCACGCCGTCGACGCTGGCACTTACCCGCCAGAACCTGCCGGCGCTGCGCGGCGAACATGTCGAGGAGAATCTCTGCGCATTCGGCGCCTATGAGCTTCTCGCTGCGAGCGACGAGGCGGAAGTGACGATCTTCGCCACCGGCTCGGAGGTGGAGATCGCCGTTGCTGCCCGTGCGGCGCTGGAGAAGCAGGGCCACCCGACCCGCGTCGTCTCGGTGCCGTCCTTCGAGCTTTTCGCGAAGCAGAGCGCCGACTATCGCCGCGCCATCCTCGGCAATGCCAAGGTGCGCATCGGCATTGAGGCCGGCATCCGCCAGGGCTGGGACGCCCTGCTGGGCGATGAAGGCATCTTCATCGGCATGACCGGCTTCGGCGCCTCGGCCCCGATCGAAAAGCTCTATCCGCATTTCGGCATCACGGCGGACGCCGCGGTGAAGGCGGCCACGGAAAGGCTCGGCGCTAGGCGCTGAGCCCGCCTGCCTGAAGCACCCCCTTTACCTCTCCCCGCAAGGGGAGGGACGTTTGACGTTGTGCGCCCTTTTGGACGCAAGGGCGGAAACTTCCAGAATCCCTCCCCTTGTGGAGAGGGGTAAGGGGTGGGGTAAACCGCCGCGATTGCCCCGCGCAGGCGCACCGGCGTGGCGGTTTGTCATGCTAATCGGTTTTATCCGGCGGGGTGCTGGATTCTTCAAAAACAGGCGGTTATGGAGACCCTGCCTTGGGCAGCGGGCATCGTGCCGCGCCGGATTTCATTCGCTTCTCGGGAGACCTTCATGACCGTCAAGATTGCCATCAACGGGTTTGGCCGCATCGGCCGCAACGTCGTGCGCGCCATCTACGAGAGCGGGCGCACCGATATCGACATCGTTGCAATCAACGACCTCGGCCCCGTCGAAACCAATGCGCATCTGCTGCGCTTCGACAGCGTGCATGGCCGCTTCCCCTCCGAGGTGAAGGTCGACGGCAACACGATCCAGGTCGGCAATGACAGCTTCAAGGTCTTCGCCGAGCGCGATCCGTCCAAGCTGCCTTGGGGCGAGTTGGGCGTCGACATCGTGATGGAGTGCACCGGCATCTTCACCTCGAAGGAGAAGGCGTCCGCGCATCTGGCAGCCGGCGCCAAGCGCGTCGTCGTCTCGGCCCCCGCCGATGGCGCCGACCTCACCGTGGTCTACGGCGTCAATCATCAGAAGCTGTCGAAGGACCACATGGTCGTCTCGAACGCCTCGTGCACGACCAACTGCCTCGCTCCGGTGGCGCAGGTGCTGCATGAGGCCGTCGGCATCGCCCATGGCTTCATGACCACGATCCATTCCTACACCGGCGACCAGCCGACGCTGGACACGATGCACAAGGATCTCTACCGCGCCCGTGCCGCGGCGCTGTCGCAGATCCCCACCTCCACGGGTGCGGCCAAGGCCGTCGGCCTCGTCCTGCCGGAGCTCAACGGCAAGCTGGACGGTTCCTCCATCCGCGTGCCGACCCCGAATGTCTCGGTGGTGGACTTCAAGTTCGTCGCCAAGCGCGCCACCTCGGTGCAGGAGATCAACGACGCCATCAAGGCCGCCGCCAATGGCCGCCTGAAGGGCGTTCTCGGCGTCACCGACCAGCCGAACGTATCGATCGACTTCAACCACGATCCGCATTCGTCGATCTTCGCGCTCGACCAGACCAGGGTCATGGACGGCACCTTCGTGCGCATCCTGAGCTGGTACGACAATGAGTGGGGCTTCTCCAACCGCATGAGCGACACCGCCGTCGCCCTCGGCAAGTTGATCTGATTCAGGAAGCGCTTTTTTGCTTTGTGGGAACGCCCGGCTTTACGCCGGGCGTTTTCGTTTTCTAGAGTGCGCATAGGCGGTTTGCGTGCCTCTCTTCGCCACGGCGTTCGCATGAACGGCATCGCCGCTCCTCGGGGCCGATGGCGCGGCTGATGCTCGTCGGCACGCATAGGCGGCCAAGGAGAGGCAGCGCGCATGGTGGACGGCATCTATCTGGTCACGCTCATCGGCACCATGCTGGTGCTGGTCGCGGCCTTTTCCAGCGTGCTGGCCTTCCGCTTCGGCGCGCCGCTGCTGCTGCTCTTCCTAGGCATCGGACTGGTTGCCGGCGTGGATGGGCTGGGCATCAATTTCGACAATGCCGGGATCACCTATTTCGTCGGTTCGCTGGCGCTTGCCGTCATCCTGTTCGATTCGGGCTTCGGCACGCCGATCCATGCCTTCCGCGAGGCGGCGGGACCGGCCATCATGCTGGCGACGGTCGGCGTGCTGCTCACCGCCGCGCTGTTCGGCGCCGTCGCCAACTTCCTCCTCGGCACAAGCTGGCTGGAATCGCTGCTGCTCGGCTCCATCGTCGCCTCGACGGATGCGGCGGCGGTGTTCTTCCTGCTGCGCATCGGCGGCATCAACATACGCGAGCGGGTGCGCTCCATCCTCGAGATCGAATCCGGCTCGAACGATCCGATGGCGGTCTTCCTCACCATCGCTTTGGTGGAGATCATCCATTCGGGCGCATCGGTGGGGGTGATCGGGCTCGACCTTCTGGTCGATTTCGTCAGGGAGGTCGGCATCGGCCTCGTCGCCGGCTTTGCCGGCGGTTTCATGATCGTCGGGCTGGTCAACCGCATCGACATGGAACGCGGGCTGACGCCCATCTTCGTGCTGGCGCTGTCGCTGCTCGTCTTCGCCGTCACCGGCGTCGTCGGCGGCTCCGGCTTCCTCGCCGTCTACGTCGCCGGGCTCTATGCGGGCAACCGCCATATCCGCTCGGCGCCGGCGATCAAGCGTTTCCAGGAAGGCATGACCTGGCTGGCGCAGATCACCATGTTCCTCATCCTCGGCCTGCTCGCCACGCCATCGCAATTCCCGCTCATCCTGGTGCCGGCGCTCATCCTCGGCCTGGTTCTGGTCTTCGTGGCGCGGCCCTTCGCGGTATGGCTCTGCCTCATGCCCTTCAACCTGCCGCGCTCCGAGACGGCCTTCCTGTCCGTGGTCGGCCTGCGCGGGGCCGTGTCGATCATGCTCGCCATCGTGCCCATGCTGGGCGGCGTGGAGCACGGTTCCATGTTCTTCAACATCGCCTTCATCGTGGTGCTGGTGTCACTGCTTCTGCAAGGCTGGATGATCGGTCCGCTCGCCCGCAGCCTCGGCCTCGTCGTGCCGCCGCGCATCGGGCCGATCGACAAGGTGGAGCTCGAACTGCCCGGCACCGCCCATCACGAATTGCTGGCCTATCGCGTCGTCGCCGGCAGCCCGGTGGCGCGCGGGCAGCGCATTCCGCGCTGGGCGCGGCCGTCGCTGGTCATCCGCGATGGCCAGTCGATGAGCTATCAAGTTGCCGGCCGGCTGCGCGAGAACGACTATGTCTATCTGTTCATCTCGTCGCGCTATCCGCGCCTGCTCGACCGGCTCTTCGCCAGCCCGGCCATCGTGCAGGGCGACGATGCCGAATTCTTCGGCGCCTTTGCCATCGAGCCCGGCCGGCCGGCCCGCGATCTCCAGGCAGCCTACGGCACCGCGCTCCGGCCCGGCGAGGATGAGATGACGATCGGCGAGCTCATGGCGAGCCGCCTCGGCGGGCGGGCCGAATATGCCGACCGCGTGCCCACCGGCCCGGTGGACCTCATCGTGCGCGACGTGGACGACGACGGCAGGATTTCGAGCGTCGGCGTGTCGCTGGAGCCCGAATCCGCCGACAATGCGCTTCCCTTCTTCATCACCGGCCGCGAAATGCTGGGCAAGCTTATCGGCGCGCTCGGCGGCTCCGGCCCGCGTCCGCCGAAAGTCGACGCCTGACCGCTTCCGGCTTGCACCCGATGGCGCAGCCTGTATTGTCCGGCCGATTTTTCAGCAGGAGTTTTCGCATGGCCGCCTTCCGCACGCTCGACAATGCCGAAGTGAAGGGCAAACGCGCGCTGGTGCGCGTCGACCTCAACGTGCCGGTCAAGGACGGCAAGGTCACCGACGCCACCCGCATCGAGCGCGTTGCCGGCACAATCACCGAACTGGCCGACAAGGGCGCCAAGGTGGTGCTGCTCGCCCATTTCGGCCGTCCCAAGGGCAAGGCCGATCCCGAACAGTCGCTGAAGCCGATCGCCGAAGCCACCGCCGCCACGCTCGGCCGCAAGGTCGGCTTCGCTTCCGACTGCATCGGGCAGGCCGCCGCCGACGCGGTCGCGGCGATGAAGGACGGCGAAATCCTGCTTCTGGAAAACACCCGCTTCCATGCCGGCGAGGAAAAGAACGACGCCGCCTTTGCCAAGGCGCTCGCCGCCAATGGCGACCTTTACGTTAACGACGCCTTTTCGGCCGCGCACCGCGCGCATGCCTCGACGGAAGGGCTGGCGCGGCTTCTGCCCGCTTTTGCCGGCCGCACCATGCAGGCCGAGCTGGAGGCGCTGGAAAAGGGCCTCGGCCAGCCGGTGCGCCCGGTGGTCGCCATCGTCGGCGGCGCCAAGGTCTCGACCAAGATCGACCTGCTCTCCAACCTCGTGAAGAAGGTCGATGCGCTGGCGATCGGCGGCGGCATGGCCAATACTTTCCTTGCTGCGCAGGGCATCGATGTCGGCAAGTCGCTGTGCGAGCACGATCTGGCCGACACCGCGCGCAGCATCCTCGATGCCGCGAAGGCGGCCGGCTGCGCGATCGTGCTGCCGACCGACGCGGTGGTGGCGCGGGAATTCAAGGCCGATGCAGCCAATGAGGTCGTGCCTGTCGCCAAGGTGCCGGGCGACGCCATGATCCTCGATGTCGGCCCCGACACGGTGAAGGCGGTGCAGGACTGGATCGGCAAGGCCGCCACCGTGGTCTGGAACGGTCCGCTTGGCGCCTTCGAGATCGCGCCCTTCGACAAAGCGACGGTGGCTGCGGCGAAATATGCCGCCGAGCAGACCCGCGCGGGCAAGCTCGTCTCGGTGGCGGGTGGCGGCGATACGGTGGCAGCGCTCAACCATGCCGGCGTGGCCGACGACTTCACCTATGTCTCCACCGCCGGTGGGGCCTTCCTCGAATGGATGGAAGGCAAGGAACTGCCCGGCGTCGAGGCGCTGAAAGCCGCCAATTAAGGGGGCATTCGGCGTTTCCAAATCTTTCAATCGGTTCAAGGGGATCGGACGCATTCCGTCCGCTCGCGCCTTCTGCTATGCGCCCCTCGATGCGTTTTTCATGGAGTTGACGATGAACAAGGAAATGACCGCGCAGGCCGCGACCAAGGATGGCTTCATTGCAGCGCTCGACCAGTCGGGCGGTTCCACGCCCAAGGCGCTCAAGCTCTATGGCGTCGAGGAAGGCGCCTGGTCGAATGAGGCGGAAATGTTCGACCTCATCCACCAGATGCGCGCGCGGATCATCAAGTCGCCCGCCTTCACCGGCGACAAGGTGATGGGCGCGATCCTGTTCGAGCAGACCATGGATCGCGACATCGACGGCACGCCGACCGCCCAATATCTCTGGGAGAAGCGCGGCGTGGTGCCGTTCCTCAAGATCGACAAGGGGCTGGCGCCCGCGGCCGACGGCGTCCAGCTCATGAAGCCGATGCCGGAGCTCGACGCGCTGCTGAAGCGCGCCGTCGCGAAGGGAATCTTCGGCACCAAGGAGCGTTCGGTGATCGATGCAGCGAACCCGAAGGGGATCGCCGCCATCGTCGCGCAGCAGTTCGAGGTCGCCGCGCAGGTGCTTTCGCATGGCCTCGTTCCCATCATCGAGCCGGAAGTCACCATTTCCATCGCCGACAAGGCGGAGGCGGAGGACATCCTGCTTGCCGAGATCCAGAAGCAGCTCGCCAGCGTGCCGGCTGGCAAGCAGGTCATGCTCAAGCTGACGCTGCCGACCAAGGCGAACCTCTACAAGCCGCTGATCGACGATCCGCGCGTCATGCGCGTCGTGGCGCTCTCGGGCGGCTATTCCCGCGACGATGCGAATGCCAAGCTGAAAGAGAACAGCGGCATGATCGCCAGCTTCTCGCGCGCTTTGACCGAGGGCCTGTCGGCAAAGCAGAGCGATGCCGAGTTCGACGCCATGCTCGGCTCGGCGATCGGCAGCATCTTCGAAGCCTCGCGGGGCTGAGATTCTATCCGGTTCAATATATGAAAAGGCGGCCTCGTGCCGCCTTTTCCTTTGATCCTGCGCCTCAGCCCGTCGGACGGATCAGCACCGTCAGCATCATCGCAAGAATCGCGATCACCGCGATCTTCCAGAAGTCGGCGCGCCGCTTCAGGCCGGGCAGGCCCAGCGGATAGATGATCTGCACCGCCATCAGGGCAAGCAGAAAGAGCGAGATCGCCTTGGCCATGGTCAGGCGGCAATGCGTGTCGGGATGATCGGATCCGTCATGTATCCGGTCTTATAGAAGCAGCGCACGACCGCAAGCGCTATCGTGCCAGCGGGCCGCGAACATGCTGCCCGACCTTCGTCATGATGGACATCGCCGCCCATGCCTCGCTATGCAGGAGGGGTCAGGGAGGACAGATCATGACGTCGCGCTATTACGAGACATATGCGGCTTGGCAACGCGACCCGGAGGCGTTCTGGGCCGAAGCGGCAAAGGCGATCGACTGGTTCACGCCATGGGAGAAGGTGTTCGATGCCGAGGCCGGCGTCTATGGCCGCTGGTTCGCCGGCGCCACCTGCAACACCTGCCACAATGCCGTCGACCGCCATGTTGCGTCCGGCCGTGCCGACCAGCTGGCGCTGATCTACGACAGCCCCATCACCGGTGCGCAGAAGAGCTTCACCTTCGCCGAGCTCAAGGCCGAGGTGGTGGCGCTCGCCGCCGTGCTGCGCGGGCAGGGGGTCGGCAAGGGCGACCGGGTCATCATCTACATGCCGATGGTGCCCGAGGCGGTGTTCGCCATGCTCGCCTGCGCCCGCCTCGGCGCGGTGCATTCGGTCGTCTTCGGCGGCTTCGCCGCCAAGGAGCTTGCCACCCGCATCGACGATTGCGCGCCAAAAGTCATCGTTTCGGCCTCCTGCGGCATCGAGCCCGGCCGCACCATCGCCTACAAGCCGCTGCTCGACGGCGCCATCGACATGTCCCGCCACAAGCCGGAGCACTGCGTCATCCTTCAGCGTCCACAGCTCGGCTGCGAGCTCACCCCCGGCCGCGACATCGACTATGCCGAGGCCGTCGCCATGGCGAAGGCGGACGGGGTGGACGTGGAATGCGTGCCGGTCGCCGCCACCGATCCGCTCTACATCCTCTATACGTCCGGCACGACCGGCCAGCCCAAGGGCGTCATCCGCGATAATG
>Ga0182735_1000185_pt1 | contig 70429 bp, 65 predicted proteins | sample eDN5th30CKraftMG_FD_128524 | JGI IMG/M metagenome (GOLD analysis project Ga0182735, IMG submission 128524) | Enriched Miracle-Growth compost microbial communities from Emeryville, California, USA - eDNA 5th pass 30_C Kraft MG (version 2) (version 2) ... | reverse complement strand
CTTCTACGACCGCCTCAGGGCAAACGGAAAACCCTTCAAACTCGCCATAACCGCTGCCATGAGAAAGTTCGTTACCATTCTCAACGCCATCCTCAAGCAAAACACAGTTGCTTGACCCGAGGGGGTTGCACTTGCTGGACGCGTGAAGTGAAGAACCCTCGGGTCAAGCAACTGTGGCTTGTTTGACAATGGCGTTGAGGATTGTGATGAACTTTCTCATTGTTGCGTTTATGGCGAGCTTGAAGGGTTTTCCGTTCTCTCTGAGACGATCGTAGAAGGTCCTGAGGCTTGGGCTCCTGGCCTTGAGCGCGCTCAGGGTGGCCATGTAGAGGACGTTGCGGACGCTGGCCCTGCCACCTGTGCAGCGGCCTGGCTTGTTGGTCTTGCCGGACTGGCGGGCATGCGGGGCGACCCCGACCAGGCTGGCCAGCGGCTTGGAGTTGGCCTGGCCCAGTTCGGGCAGGTCACACAGCAAGGTTGCGGCCAGCACCGGACCGACGCCCGGGACCGCGATCAGGATGTCATAGCGCGCCTTGAGATGGGTGCTGCGGATGTGAGCGGCGATCTCGGCATCGAGCCGGGTGATGTTGGCGCCGATGACGGCGTGCATGCGGGCCAGCATCCTGCGCACCATCCTGTCGCTTGCAATATCGAGGCGGGAGACCAGCTTGTTGCGCTCGGCCACCAATTGCCGGCGCAGGCTGGCCAGCTCATCGAGGCGCTCTCGCGCCGGGTCGGAGCGGTGCGCGGGCCGGTCGGGTGCCAGCAGCAGGTAGCGCGCGATCATGGCGGCATCGATCGGATCGGTCTTGGCGTGGCGGCCCACAGCCTGCGCCAGCGCCCGCACGCGCGATGGCGGCAGCACCTGAACCACAAAGCCTGCCGCGTCCAGCTGGCGGACCGCCTCCCGTTCATAGCCACCGGATGCCTCCAGCCCGACCCGGGTCACGCCCAGTTGCCGAAACTGCCGGCACAGTTCGGCCAGTCCCTGTGCCGTATTGGCCACGCTCAGCACCTGGCCCGAGGGCAGGACGTGTATGTCCAGCCGCGCCTTGGCAACGTCGATGCCGGCCACATTCTGATCTGCTATCATAGCTCTTGCCTCTCCCTGGCTTGTGATGCGGGCGCCAAGCCCACTCAACTGTTCGGGTTGGGGAAGGGCAGACAGGACCTTGCTTGACCTCGGCCTCATGGGGCCTGTCCGAAGGCGGTCGCTGTCAGCCCGGGAGTGCGGCTGCTACCGCCTCCCGGGTCTAACTAAACCACAATCAAACCATACAAGCCCGAGGGTGACGAACTGTGACAACCCCGCCGCATTTGATGCCTATGTTGCAGATAAGAAGGAGGTCCACCATGGCAAAATATCTGGGGTCCGGCATTGCCGTCGGCATCGTTCTCGGCGTCGCCATCGGCGTGGCAATGGATAATATCGGCGCCGGCATCGGCATAGGAATCGCCTTGGGCATCGCCATGGGCGGCGTGTTCGGCGCGCGCAAGGACGGGCAGGACCGGGGCTGAGGCGTGCCCGCCCTCGTGGTTCGAGGCGCCAAGAGGCGCACCTCACCATGAGGTCTCAAGGGGTGTGGGACCCTCCAGCGTTCATGCATCCTCTGTTTCCACGCTTCCAGTAGCCCTCATGGTGAGGCGCGAGCTCTTCGCGAGCCTCGAACCGTGATGACTGTCCCGACAGGGCAAATCGCTCCGGTGGAGCGATTTGAAGGAAGAACGCCCCATAGCGCTACGCGCGAAGGGCTGGGGCGTGCCAGGAATAAACCTCCCCCTTCCCTCATCGCCGCGACTGTGAAAAACCTCGGAGCACACACTCCGGAGCCTTTTCATGTCCTTTGCCAAACTCGACGAACTCGGCCGCAAGCTCGAAGCGCTGGAGCATGCGCTCTCCATTCTCGGCGCTGACGAAGCCACCCACATGGCGGTCGGCGGCGGCGAGAAGCGGGCCGAGGCCATGTCGAACCTTGCCGGCATGTATCACGCCCAGGCCACCGCCCCCGAAATCGCCGACTGGATCGAGGCGGCCAAGGCGGAATCGCTTTCTGAGGATCAGGCGCTAGCCCTCGGTGAATTCGAGCGGAATTACATCAACGCCACCTGCCTGCCGACCGAATTCGTCGAGCGCCGCACCGCCGCCACCATGCGCTCCGAGCAGCTCTGGCGCGAGCTTCGGGCCAGGAACGACTGGGACAGTTTCCTCCCCGCTCTCGAAGGCGTCGTGGCGCTGGTGCGCGAGGAAGCCCAATTGCGCGCCGATGCTTTGGGGCTCGCCCCCTATGACGCGCTGATGGAGCAATACGACCCCGGCAACCGCATCGCCGAACTCGATGCCGTCTTTGCCGATTTGAAGAGCTTCCTCAAAGGCTTCGTGCCCGAAGCGGTGGCGGCGCAGGAAGCCCGGCTCGCCAAGCGCCCGCGCAAACCCCTCAACGGTCCCTACCCGATCGAAAAGCAGCGCGAACTCGGCCTCGCCGCCATGCGCGCCGTCGGCTTCGATTTCACCCATGGCTCGCTCGCCGTCTCGCACCACCCCTTCTGCGGGGGCGTGCCGACCGATGTGCGCCTGACCACGCGCTACCGCACCGACGAATTCCTCTCCTCTCTCATGGGCGTGCTGCATGAAACCGGCCATGCGCTTTACGAACAGGGCCTGCCCAAGGCCTGGTCGCATTGGCCGCTCGGCAAGGCGCGCGGCATGGGCATGCATGAAAGCCAGAGCCTTTTCGTCGAGATGCAGCTCGCCCGCAGCCCCGAATTCTGGGAATTCGCCCTGCCGCTGGTAAAGCTCCATCTCGGCGACGACGCCATTCCCGGCTGGGATATCGAAGACGTGCTGGCCGAGGTGAATTTCGTCGAACGCGGCTTCATCCGCGTCGATGCCGACGAGGTCACCTACCCGCTCCATGTCATCCTGCGCTACGAGCTGGAACAGGAGCTGGTCACCGGCAAGCTCGAAGCCAGCCAGATCCCCGAGGCCTGGGACGCCAAGATGACGGAATATCTCGGTCTCTCGACCCTCGCCGATCCCAAGGACGGCCCGATGCAGGACGTGCACTGGCCCGGCGGCGCCTTCGGCTATTTCCCGAGCTACACGCTCGGCGCCATGATCGCCGCCCAGCAATGGGCCGCGCTCGAAAAGGCTGAGCCCAGTGCCCGCGAAGCCATCCGCAAGGGCGATTTCACCGGCATCAACCAATGGCGCGCCGACAATATCTGGTCCGCCGCCAGCCGCTATTCGACGCCCGATCTCATCACCCGCGCCACCGGCGAACCGCTCAACGCCGATTTCTTCAAGGCCCACCTGAAGCGGCGCTATCTCGGCTGAGGAACGGCCCATGGATCATGGCGTTTCTCCCCTCGAAAGGAGAGACGCCATGATCCGCAAACTCAAATCCGGCCAATACCGGCTCTACTCCCGCAAGGTGAACCCCGACACCGGCAAACGCCGCAATCTCGGCACTTTCGACACCCGCGAAGCCGCGGAAAAGCACGAGCGCGAGGTGCAGTATTTCAAGCGGCATTAAGGAGAAAGGCATCACGCCAGAAGCCCACCATGCCGCCCACCCACCGCCCGTCATCCCGGCGAAAGCCGGGACCCAGTTTCCCTACCACACCGCAAACTGGATTCCGGCTTTCGCCGGAATGATATCGAAGTTGGGACTGCTCGCCGAGCCCTACTACCCGCGACCCTACTCCGCCTTCCGCGCCACCACGAACACCGCCGCCATCTTCTTCGGCTGCCAACGGTGTTCGATCGCAAAGCCCTGCCCCTCGATCATCCGCACCAGATCGGCCTCGCCGAACACCGTGACGTCCGGCAAGAGGCCCACAGCCCTGCCGACCGGCCCGGCATATTTCAGCGCCCTGAGCATGCTGTCGCCGAGACAGGCCGTGCTCGAAATGAAATAGCCGCCCGGCTTCAGCATGCCGTGGATGCGCCCGATGACCGGCTCCGGCTCCTTCAGCAGGTGCAGGAGGCTCATCGCCATCACCATGTCGTAGCTTGCGTCCGGCACGTCATAGCTGGCGATATCGGCAACCTCGAAGCTGACATTGCCCACCCCCGCCGCCTTCGCCCGCTCCTCGGCGATGTCGAGCATGCTGCGCGAGAAATCGAGCGCGGTGATATGGCGGACATGCGGCGCATGGAGGATCGCCGTGCCCCCGGTGCCGCAGCCGATTTCCAGTACCTCCATGTCTGGGCGGAAGTAGCCGCGCGTGATCTCCAGTTTCTTCTGGTACGCCGCTTCGTCCGCGATCGGCGACCGCGAATATTTCTCCGCCCTCTTGTCCCAATATCCTCTCGTCATCCCGTCCCCTCCTCGCAATCGTCGGCAATCAGATTGGGCGCATTCCGACGAAAATCATATGACTGCCGGAAAATTACCAGCGCCCGCGCGCCTTGACATCACCCCCGCCCCGCCTATCTTGCACCCATCCGCAGCACAGACCGGACGGTACACCATGGATTTCACGATGAACGACTGCCTCGCCCGCATCGCCCATCTGGAATCCGCCCATGCCCGCCTCGATCACGCTCAAACAACTCTCCTATTCCACGCCTGACGGCCAGCCGCTCTTCACCGATCTCGATCTTGCCTTCGGCCCCGTCCGCACCGGCCTGATCGGGCGCAACGGCACCGGCAAGTCGACGCTGCTGAAGCTTATCCTCGGCCAATTGACGCCCTCATCCGGCGCCACCGCCGTCGAAGGCACCATCGGCGTGCTCGCCCAATCCGTGCAAGTCGCCCCCGGCGAAACCCTCGCCGACCTTTTGGGCGTGAAGTCTCAACTCGACCGCCTTGCCCGCATCCAGACCGGCACCGCCTCGCTCGACGATATGAGCGAGGCCGACTGGACCTTGCCCGAACGCATCGACATGGTTCTCGGCCAGATGGGTCTGCACGGCATGGCCCCGGAACGCGACCTCGCCACTTTGAGCGGCGGCCAGCGCACCCGCGCCGCCCTCGCCCGGCTGCTGCTGGCCGCGCCCGACATGATCCTCCTCGATGAGCCCACCAATAATCTCGATGCCGATGGCCGCGCCGCCGTCACGCAATTGCTGCGCCAATGGCGCGGTGGCGCCATCGTCGTCAGCCATGACCGCGCATTGCTGGGTGAGATGGATGCCATTGTCGAACTGACGACGCTCGGCGCCCGAACCTATGGCGGCAATTGGGACCATTATGCCGAGCGCAAGGCCATCGAACTGGCCGCTGCCCAACACGATCTCGCCAGCACCGAACGCAAGGTGGCAGAGGTGGACCGCAAGGCCCAGCTTGCCGCCGAGCGTCAGGCCCGCCGCGACAGCGCCGGCGCCAAAAAGCGCGCCAAAGGCGATATGCCGAAAATCCTGCTCAACGCCCGCAAGGACAATGCCGAAAAGACCGGCGGCGAAAACACCCGTCTCGCCAACCGGCTGCGCAGCGATGCCGCCGAGGCCGCGAGCGAGGCGCGCGCCCAGATCGAGATATTGACGCCGTTCAAGGTCAGGCTCGCCCCGACCGGCCTGCCCGCCGGCAAGACGATCCTTCAATGCGATAATCTCACCGGCGGGCCGGTGCCCGAAGCCCCGGCAATCCGTAACCTGTCCTTTACGCTTGTCGGGCCGGAACGTGTCGCTATTACCGGCCCCAATGGCGCGGGCAAGACCACGCTGTTGCGGCTGCTGACCGGTGAATTGCAGCCGGTGAGCGGCACGGCGCGCATCCTCGGCCGCCATGCCTTTCTCGACCAGACGGTGAGCCTGCTCGACCCCACCCTCACCATCCGCGATAACTTCAGGCGTCTCAATCCCGACGCCGATGAAAACGCCGTGCGCGCGGCACTAGCCCGCTTCATGTTCCGCGCCGATGCGGCATTGCAGATAGTGGGCAGCCTCAGCGGCGGCCAGATGCTGCGCGCCGGCCTCGCCGCCACCATTGGCGGGTTACGGCCACAGGAACTGCTGATCCTCGACGAGCCCACCAACCATCTCGACATCGGCGCCATCGAAGCCGTTGAAGCCGGCCTCGGCGCCTATGACGGCGCCCTGCTGGTGGTCAGCCACGACCGCACATTCCTCGCCAATATCGGCGTGGAGCGAGAGATTGTGCTAGGGGAAGATTGAATTCACAACCAACCGCAGTCGTTCCCGCGGGCTTGACCCGCGGGCCTCCCGGGATACCACGATGTTGCGGTGTTTGCGGCAAGCGACCCGCGGGTCAAGCCCGCGGGAACGGCGGTGGGAGGCAGAAGGCGCTCAACAGGGTTTTCGCCTCCTCAGCGGAAACGGCAGTGACTGGGCTGACAATCTGCCAGCCAGCCCCCCTACTCGTCCCGATAAACCTTCTCGCGCCGCTCATGCATTTCCTGGGCTTCGAGGCTCAGCGTTGCGATGGGGCGGGCGTCGAGGCGGGCGATGCCGATGGGCTCGCCGGTCTCTTCGCAATAGCCGTAAGTCCCGTCGTCGAGCCGCTTCAGCGCCGCGTCGATCTTGGCGATCAGCTTGCGCTGGCGATCACGGGTTCTGAGTTCCAGCGAGCGGTCGCTCTCGGAAGATGCCCGATCAGCCATATCCGGATGATTCTGGCTCTCTTCCTGCAGGTTTTCCAGGGTCTCGCGGCTTTCGCGAAGAATGTCTTCCTTCCACGCGTTGAGCTTGGCCCGGAAATATTCCCGCTGGCGGGGATTCATGAACGGCTCGTCGTCACTGGGCCGGTATTCAACAGCGTCAACAACCGAAGACATCAGCAGACTCAATTTCTAATGCGCCCTCAAGGGGGCCTATATAGTCAAGCCCATCCCCCCGGGCAAGCGACCTTTGCAAGGCGTGCACCGTTGTGAAAGATCACGCCGCGCAAGGCGATAGCCGGGAATCGGCAACATTTTAATGACGGCAGGGCCCTCAAAACTCGGGAAAGAGGCCAAACTTGGCGAGTTCGACCCGCACGCGCAGCTCGATATCGTCAAGCAGCGCGTCGAGACCGGGAATGGTCTGCTCGCGCGCTTCGACCACCAGAATCACCAGTTCGTCGAGCCGGCTCGGATCGATTCGCCCCATCAGGAGGTCGGCGCGGATGGCCTCGAGCCCGTCGAGCAGTCCCCGCCCCCGGCGCACGGCGCGCCGGCGCGGCGCCTGCATGGCGTCCTCGACGCATTGCAGCGCGAGGATCGAATCGATGCTGCCCACCTGCGCCGCCGGCGCTGCATTGGCTGCGCGCATGGTTTCACCCAAGCCAGTCGATGGCTGGAATTTGGCACCGCCCGAAGCACGATTGGCACCGGTCCGGCTGGCAAGGGTTGAGCGGAAATTGGCCTCGATGCGCAAAGCTGGGGGAACCCAAATCAGTTTCTTCGTCCACCGGCAAAATCTGCCCAGGACGGTTAATGCCCGCTTAACGCACCCGGCAAGAATTGCTCCAGCTCTGCCAAAGCGCAACACAAGCTCACCCATCGAAACAACAAAACCCTTCAATTTCAGCTGCTTAATCAGACCATCCGGAGTCTGGCACGCTTTTCGCTACACCACCGGCGAAAGGCCGTCCTGCGGGGCGGCAGCAACGGGGATGAGCATGAGAGCAAGATCCATACGCATGATCCTGGCGGGTCTGGTGAGCGCGGCCATGGTGCTGGGATCGGTGGCGAGCGCTTCCGCCGCCGCCGCCCGCATCAAGGATATCGTCGATATCGAAGGCATACGCGAGAACCAGCTGGTCGGTTACGGCCTCGTCGTCGGCCTCAACGGCACCGGCGACAGCCTCAACAATTCGCCCTTCACCCGCCAGTCGCTGCAATCCATGCTGGAACGGCTCGGCGTCAACACCGCCGGCGAGAATGTGCGCACCGCCAATGTTGCCGCCGTGATGGTGACCGCCAACCTGCCGGCCTTCTCGACCCAGGGCTCGCGCATGGATGTGTCGGTCGCAGCCCTTGGCGATGCCGATAGTCTCCAGGGCGGCACGCTGCTGGTGACTCCGCTGCTCGGCGCCGATGGCGAGGTCTATGCCATCGCCCAGGGCCCGGTGACCATTAACGGCTTTTCCGCCCAGGGCGACGCCGCCCAGATCGTCTCCGGCGTGCCGACCACCGGGCGCATTTCCTCCGGCGCTCTGATCGAGCGCGAAATCGGCTTCCAGCTCGGCGCCCAGCACACGCTGCGCCTGGCGCTGCGCAATCCCGATCTCACCACCGCCCGCCGCGTGGCGCTGTCGATCAATGATTTCATCGGCGCGCCCACGGCCACCCCGGAAGACCCGGCCACCGTCCGCGTCAGCCTGCCGCCGGGCTTCAACGGCAATATCGTCGACCTGCTCACCGATATCGAACAGCTGATGATCGAGACCGACCAGCCGGCCAAGATCGTCATCGACGAGAATTCCGGCGTCATCGTCATGGGCAAGGATGTGCGCGTATCGAGCGTCGCCGTGGCGCAGTCCAACCTCACCGTCAGCATCGCCGAAAACCCCGAAGTGGTGCAGCCCGCCCCCTTCAGCCAGGGCGTGACGGCGGTCGAGCCCAATACCGATCTCAATGTCGACCAGACCGATCGCGCCTTGAGCGTCGTCGGCGAGACGGTGACGCTGCAGCAGCTCGTCGACGGCCTCAATGCCCTCGGCATCTCGCCGCGCGATCTCATTTCCATCCTCCAGGCCATCAAGGCCACGGGGGCCCTCCAGGCCGAAATCGAGGTGCTGTGATGATGATCACCATGAATACGACCGGCGACCACACGCCGGCCGTCCAGCGCGCGCGCCAGCAGGCCGAGGAGCTCGAAGGCGTGTTCCTCAACACGCTGGTCAAGGAGATGTTCGCCGGCATCAAGACCGATGGCGCCTTTGGCGGCGGCTTCGGGGAGGAAACCTGGCGCTCGATCCAGTCCGAAGAGCTGGCCAATGCCATGGCCAAGGCCGGCGGGCTCGGCATTGCCGACCAGATGATGGGTGACCTGCTGGCGATGCAGGAAGCCGCGCAGAACAACAATCCCATGAATGGAGCCGCCATAAGATGACCGCCGCCGCCCGCATCGCCGCCCTCGATTCCCTTCCGGCGGATGAGCTGTGCACCAGAGCCGAAACCACTCTCGCCGCCCTCGTCGACGTGATGAACCAGGAAACCACCCTGCTGCGCGCCGGCCATGTGCTGGAAGCCGGCAGGCTGACGCCGGAAAAGGCCCGGCTCTCCCAGGATTACGTCACCCTGTCGCGTAGCGTGCAGCGGCAGATCGAACGGCTCAAGGCCGAAGCCCCGGAGCGCATCGAGCGCCTGCGCAACGGCCATGAACGGCTCGCGACCCAGATGGCGGAGAATCTGCGCGTTCTCGCTTCCGCCCGCACCGTCGCCCGCGATCTGATGAACGATGTCGCCCGCAAGGTCGGCCAGACCAGCCAGCCGCGCATCTATGGCGACGACGGCATGATCGGTGCGCACGAGGTCGCCCCGGCAGCCGGCCTCGCCCTCAACCGGGCCTCGTAACCCGCGGCATTTGCCATAAATCCCGCCAATTCGGGAAAGACAGCCGAAAGCTGAACCTGCCTACCCTCTCGCATTCGTGGACCATCTTGCGCACAGCGCATGGGCCGCCGGGTGCATGAGGGTAGGACCATGACGATCATACTGGCAGCCGATGCGCCCTGGTCCGGCGCCGCCCTCGCGCCCGAGCACAAGCCGCGTGTCGGCAATGCCGAACGGGCCATGGTTCCCGAAGGCGTGGTTTCGGGCGAACGCGCCCGCGCCGCAAAGGAACGCCGCCGTGACCGTAAGCCGTCCGACGGCACGGTGCCGCCCGTCGATGAGATTTCCGAGCGGGAATCCGCGACATTCATGGCGTCGGTCATCGCGGCCGGCCTGCCGCCAGCCCCGGCCGAGACGGCAATCCAGCGGATCTGGGAGAGCGAAACAGCCCCGCCGCTGCCGCATCTGCGCGACCGCCTCGTATAATCCCGGACGCGCCGCTAACCATTTTTTGCCAAAATTGCCCGGTTCACCTTGGAACCTGCTGCGTCGATGCGAGCGGTGTGTTAACAATGCGTTATCGCATCCGCGGCAAGAATCGAGTCGACTCAGAAAGAGGCGATTCCGCCATCGGCTCCCAGAAGAGGATCAGCACGTGTCCGATATTCCCGCCTCGAAGCCCGTTCGCACCGGACTGCATCCGCAAGGCTCGCATGCCGGCCTGCCGCAGCCGCAGCGTTCCAGCCCCGGCGCGGCCACACCCGACGCTTTCGCCCCTGTCGTTACCGCTTCTTCGCTCAACAGCCGGGCGGGCGATCTCAACGCGCTGATGGATTCCATGGCCAGCGGTATCAAGACCCTCGAACAGGCCGATCACGGCCTCGCCGCGATCATCCGCACGCTCGAAGCCATGCAGACGACGCTGCAACAGGCGCGCCTCGACAATTCCCCCGAAAGCCGCGACCGTCTCGCCGCCCAGTTCAACCATTTCCACGGCCAGCTCGACGCCATGGCCGACAGCGCCGCCTTCAACGGCATCAATCTGCTGCGCGGCGACACGCTGAATATCGCCTTCAACGAAACCGGCACCGCCTCGATCGACATCCAGACCAAGGACGGCGCCATTCTCGATGCGGCCGGGCTCGGCCTCGGCGCCTCCCTCACCGCTGACGATCTCGCCGATGACGACCTGATCGGCACGCGGGTCGACGCGCTCAACACGGCGCTCGCTGCCGTGCGCAACCAGTCGAGCGCTTTCGGCTCGAACCTGTCGGTGGTGCAGAGCCGCGCCGATTTCACCCGCAACATGATCACCACGCTCGAAAACGGCGCCGCCAAGCTCTCGCTCGCCGACCAGAGCGAGGAAGCGGCCAATCTGCTGGCGCTCCAGACCCGCCAGGCGCTGTCCGGCACCGGCCTGTCCATGGCCTCCATGGCCGATCAGAGCGTATTGCAGCTGCTGCGCTGACCCGCGACCGGCGATGGCGCCGGTTTTCTTGCGAAGTCTGCCATGCCGGCGCCTTGTTTGAGCTAAGATTACGCGGCGGAATCAGCGTAAGGAGAGGTCATGGCGCTCAAGGTGGAACTCAAGCCCGGCGAAAAATTGCTGGTGGGCAATTGCGTCATCACCAATTCGGACCAGCGCACGCGCCTCTTCATCCAGGGCCAGGCGCCGATCCTGCGCGAAAAGGACATCCTCACCCAGGATACCGCCGATACCCCCGCCAAGCGGGTCTATCTGGCGGTGCAGATCATGTATATCGAGGGCAATATCGATGCACTGCGGCAGGATTATTTCGCGCTCATCAACGATCTCGTGACCGCCGCGCCCTCGATGATCGCCTATGTCGACAAAATCAATAACGACATCTTAACCGGCTCTCTTTACAAGGCCTTAAAGACAGCCAAGCAGCTGATCCAGTACGAACAGGACCTCCTCTCAAATGCAGCCATACGGGGTGCTCGCCTATCAGCGAACGACTAAGGCGGTCGAATCCCCGCGCGAACGCGAAGCGGCCCTGCTCATCAAGGCCGCCGCTTCCCTCCAGCATATCCGCGACACTTGGCCCAGCCATAATGACGAGCTCGGGGACGCGCTGACCTTCAATCGCAAGCTCTGGACCATCTTCATGACCTCGGTGACGCGAGACGACAATCCGCTGCCCAGGGAGGTGCGCCAGAACATCGCCAATCTGGGCCTCTTCATCATGAACCAGACCCGCGAAATCCTGAGCGAACCCGAGCAGCGAAAGCTCGACGTACTGGTGAACCTCAACCGCCAGATCGCCGCCGGGCTGCGGTCGATGCCGGCGGCTTGAGGCGGAAGGAAGCGCGGAGGGGCAGTCCTCCACCAGCCGTCATCCCGGCGCAAGCCGGGATGACAGTCAGGGCGGATGACGCGCTCAACGCTCCTCAGCCGTCCTACCGGCAGCCCCGCCAAACCTCACAGCACCCGCATCATCTCCTGATACGCCACCACGACCCGCATATTGGCGGCGTAGATGTGCTCGATATTGGACAGCCGCGCCATTTCGACATGGATATTGCCGTCGCCCGCGGCCTGCTGTGCTGCGGCATCGCGCATCATGGCGCGGTCTTCGCCCTGCATCAGCGCCGTCGTTGTTGAAACACGCTGGAAATCGATCACTCCCTCGATGATTTCCCCCACCGTGCCGCTCAGTCGCGCACCGGCTTCGGAGGCGAAGGCGAGCCGGTCGAGCTGACGCGCGACCGCATCGGCATGCAGCAATCCCGGGTCGCGCAGCAGGGCCGGGTTGACGCCGATGCGCTCGGCAAAACCCACTTTCTGGTGCGGATCGCTATCATGATTGTCGGTGAAGAGGCCGGCCCCGTCGAGCACCAGCGGCTCATGTCCGCCGGTCACATGCGTTTCCGCCGCGCGCACGAAGGTACCGAACCGCACCGTACCGCTGAGCCGCAGCGTGCCGCCGCGCCCCTCGCCTATGGTCAGCGTCGGCAGCAGCTCTGTGAGCGCAACGGCGACCGCTTCGGCCGGCGCCAACAGATCGAGCCCGATCACCCGCCGGCCGGCGGCATCGACATGGTCCAGGGGCTGGCTGGTATGCACCAGCCGCACCGACCGCAGCGCATCGCTTTCCTCATAGGTAAAGGCCACATCATTGCCGCGCCGAAGGCCCCGGATATCGACATCGAACCCGCTGGTGCCGCCCTGTTCGAAACCCCTGCCCGGCCGCGTTTCGAGCGTAAAGCCCAGCGCCAGCCCGGCGGCGATATCGTCGAGCTGCGCGCGCGCATCCGCCAGCACCCCGTCGCGCAGCGTCATCAGCCCACCAATCGTGCCGCCCCGCACCGCGCCGGAGATATCCATGGTCCGCCCGGCCGGATTGGTCATCAGCAATTCGCCGCCTTCGCCCATCGCAAAGAGGCTGGCGCCATCCCTCAAGAGCGTGAGGCGCGATTGCGTCATGGCCGATACGCTGCCGTCCGCGCGATAGCTCGTGGTAAGATCGATCGCTTCGGCCGCGAGCGCCAGCAACCGGTCGCGCTCGGCCACAAGCTGCGCATGGCGCGTGCCGCCGGCGCTGTTTTCCAGCCGCCCATTGATGCCGGCCAGTTCCGCCAGCAGCGGATTGAGCCCTTCGATGCCATTGGCGATGTCGCCGGTCGCCGCATGCTGCATCCGCCCCAGCTCGGACGAGACCTGGTTGAGCCCCTGCGACAGACCCTGCGCCGCGATCATCGCCCTGTCGCGCGCCGGCCCGTCGCCGGGGCGCGCCACCAGGGCATCGAGGGCACTCTTGAGCGCGGCATAATGGCGGTCGAGCCCGTTTGGCTCATCCGGCATGCCGAGCAGATTGCGCAGCTTTTCGAGATAGGGCGCCTGCGCCGCCGCGCCCGCCGCCGCCGATATCTGCCGGGCATGATAGGCGCCGGCGCTCGCATTCAGGACCTGGTCGACCCAGCGCCCCTCGATCGCCTGCGGCGTTTTCGCGACCGCATCGGCGACGCGCGGCACCTGCCTGACGATCCCCGACCCTTCGATGCGCCCGGCCCGGCCGGCGCCCTCGCCCGAACGCGGATTGACCGGCGCGCCCGAGAGCGCCGTATTGATCGAGGAAAGAATGCTCATGCCGAACCCTCCGGGCACGCAACGCGCCCCGCGACTATCTCCCCAAATAGAAGCAAGCGCGATGCCAGATCTTATCGCTTTGATTTCACTGCACTTTCACCAAAGACAACAACCCCATCCCGGCAATCCCGTCCGGGTACGGGCAGTTTTTGCCGCGCGCTTGTCTCACCGGGGCATCTGGTCTAAATCGGGGCACCATTCCTCCCCCGGAACCTGCCATGCTGTTCAAGAGCGCCGATGATTTCGTGAAGGCCCGCAAGCGCGCCGTGACCGTGTTCGGCATGGCCGGCGTCGGCAAGACGCGGCTATCGGCCATGCTGCGCGCCAGCAACTGGTTTCATTATTCGGCCGATTACCGCATCGGCACGCGCTATATGGGCGAGTTCATCGTCGATAATTTCAAGCGCGAAGCCATGAAGGTGCCGTTCCTTGCGGAACTGCTGCGCTCGGACTCGATCTATATCTCGTCCAACATCACCTTCGAAAATCTCGACCCGCTTTCCACCTATCTCGGCACCCCCGGCGATCCCGATAAGGGCGGGTTGCCGCTGGCCGAATATCAGCGCCGGCAGGAGCAGCACCGCATCGCCGAAATCGCCGCGCTCAAGGACGTGCCCTATTTCATCGAGCGCGCCGAGGCGCTTTACGGCTATGCCGATTTCATCGCCGACACCGGCGGCTCGCTGATCGAAGTCGTCGATCCCGATGACGGGAACGATCCGGTGATCCGCGCCTTGGCGCAGAGCACGGCGCTGCTCTATATTAGGGGCACAGAAAAAGACGCAGCCGAACTGGTGCGCCGCTTCAAGCAGAGCCCCAAGCCGATGTATTACACCCCGTCCTTCCTTGTCCAAAAATGGGCCGAATACAAAGCCCTCAACCATCTCGGCGACGATTGCGAAGTCGATCCGGCGGGCTTTGCCGCCTGGGGCTTCGAAGCGCTCCTTCATGACCGGCTGCCGCGCTACCAGAAGCTGGCCGACAATTTCGGCTATGTGGTCGAAGCCTCGGATCTGGCATCGGTGCGCAATGGCGACGAATTCGTGGCGCTGATGGCGTCGGCGATCGAGGCGCGAATGCGATAGAGCGCTTTCGGGAAAGGTGGCTGCCACTTTTCCGGCTCGAAAGCGCGCTGCTCCCACTGGCCGAAAGGCCCCGCCCCATTCCGCCCCGTTCTATCGCACCCGAAAGAGGGTCTTCATGCCTATCCGCATTCCCGATGATCTGCCCGCCCGCAAGACGCTTGAGGCGGAGGGTCTCAATGTCATGGATTCGGCCCGCGCCGCCCGTCAGGACATTCGCCCGCTCCATATCGGCCTCTTGAACTTGATGCCCAACAAGGAGCGCACCGAAACCCAGTTCGCCCGGCTGATCGGGGCAACGCCGCTGCAGGTCGACATGACCTTGGTGCGCATCACCGATCACAAGTCGAAGCACACTTCCGAAGAATATCTCAAGAGCTTCTACAAGACTTGGGAAGAGGTCCGTTCGCATAAATTCGACGGCTTCATCGTCACCGGTGCGCCCATCGCCAACATGCCCTTCGAGGAGGTGCGCTACTGGCCGGAAATGCTCGATATCATGGAGTGGACCAAGACCAATGTTCACCACACCATGTTCATCTGTTGGGGCGCGCAGGCGGCTTTGCACCATTTCCATGGGGCGAAGCGCTATCGCATGGACAACAAGGCCTTCGGCGTCTTCCGCCACCGGATCGTCAATCCGCGCTCGCCCTTCCTGCGCGGCTTTTCCGACAATCCGATGATCCCGGTGTCGCGCTACAACGATATCGACCGGTCGAGCCTCGGAGACGATCTCGAAATCCTCATCGACAATGCGGATATCGGCATCTCCATGCTCGGCGACCGTCGCCATAGGGCCATCTACTTCCTCAACCACCTGGAATATGACAACCGTTCGCTGGCCGACGAATATGAGCGCGACCTCAAGGCCGGCCTCGACACCCTGCCCCCGGCCAATCTGTTCCCAGACAACGACGTAACCGCCGAGCCCGAAAACCGCTGGCGCAGCCATGCGCATCTATTGTTCCAGAACTGGATCAACGAGATCTACCAGACGACGCCGTATGAGATGGACAAGATCGGAACGGTGTGACGCCGCCCTCCCCCAAGCAAAACGCCGCCCTTTCGGGCGGCGTTCGCATTTCGAGGGAACCGAGCCTTAGACAGCGATCTTGCCGCCGCCCTGCTTGGTGATGACGACCACGGACGGACGCACCGGCATGGCATCGTCGAAATCGGGCCAGCGGGTTGACAGGTCCTCGTAATAGGACGGGCGGCCGAAGCCGTCCCAGTCATCGCCGCCATCGGCCGGATGCTGCACGGCGACGAAAGCGGTTTCGTCATCGGGCGTGAACAGCGGGCCGCACATTTCGGCGCCGACCGGCACGCGGAAGAACAGCTTCGAGGTGGCGCGCGCCGCCCCTTCCGTGTCCACCGCCCACAGGCCGTCGGTGCGGCCGGTGGCCGAAGGGCTGTTGCCATCGGTCGACACCCACAGACGTCCCTGGGCATCGATGGCGCAGTTGTCGGGCATGCCGAACCAGCCATTGACCGTGGTGTCGGTCGAAAAGCTCGCCCCGACCTCGGCAATGGAGGGATCGCCGCATTTCAGCATGACTTCCCAGTTACCGGTAGTCGCGGCGAAATCGCCATCGGCCTCGGCGATTTCAATGATGTGGCCAAAGGCGTTCTCCGCGCGCGGATTGGCGGCGTCGGTCTCTTCGCGACCATTATTGTTGGTCAGCATGACATAGACCTTGCCGTTGACGCCGTTCGGCTGGATGTCTTCGGGGCGGTCCATCTTGGTGGCGCCGAGAAGGTCACCAGCACGGCGGGTCTCGATCAGCACGTCGGCCTGGCTGTTGAAGCCGTTCTCGGCGGTCAGCGGGCCTTCGCCGAACACCAGCGGCAGCCATTCCATCGAGCCGTCCTCGGCGAATTTGGCGACGTAGAGCGTGCCTTCGTCGAGCAGGTCCATATTGGCGGCGCGGTCATCCGGATTGAAGGTGCCGGCGGTCACGAACTTGTAGACATAGTCGAAGGCCTGGTCGTCGCCGAGATAGAACACCACGCGGCCATCCTTGTTGACGATCGACTCGGCGCCTTCGTGACGGAAACGGCCGAGCGCGGTGCGCTTCTTCGGCACCGAGTTGGGGTCCTCGACGTCCACCTCAACGATCCAGCCGAAACGGTTGGGTTCGTTGGGCTCCTTGGAGATATCGAAGCGGTCGTAATGCTGGGCCCATTCATAGGACGGGTCGGGCACGCCGAAACGGTCGTAATTGGCCGCTTCCGCATGGCCTTCCGGCAAGGTGCCGTCGAAATAGCCATGCACATTCTCTTCGGCCATGATGTAGGTGCCCCAGGGGGTCACGCCACCAGCGCAATTGTTGACGGTGCCGAACACCTTGGTGCCGGTCGCATCGGCATTGGTCTTGAGCCGGTCATGGCCGGCGGCCGGGCCGGTGAGCTGCATTTCGGTATTGGCGGTGATACGGCGGTTGAGCGCGCCGTCCTTCACCACGGCCCATTTGCCGTCGACCTTCTGGATTTCGACGATGGTGCCACCATGGGCGGCCATTTCGACATCCACCTGCTCCTTGCTGAGCGGTGCTTGGGCGATTTCGCCTTCGGCATCGATGGTGACGAGGCCGGGGAACATCAGGTGCGGATTGGTATATTCGTGGTTGACGACCAGAAGGCCATGCTCGTTCGAGCCATCGAGCGGGATATAGCCGACATAGTCGTTATTGTAGCCGAACTGCTTGGACTGGGCATCGGCGGTCTGGGCGGTCGGATCGAATTCGGGCGCATCGCCCAGAACCGCATCGCCCCAGCGCAGCAGGATATCGGCGTCATAGCCTTCGGCGACGTGATGGTTTTCGTCGATGCCGGCTTCGACTTCGGTGAAATTGAAAGCCGAGCCGCCTTCCTGGGCCCTGGCGTCCTGGGCGGAGAGAATGGCAAGCGGGCTGACGGTGGCGGCAATGGCCGAAACGGCCAGCGAACCCTGGAGGAAACCGCGGCGCGAGAAACGCGCGCTGATGAGTTCGCCCATGGTGGGATTGTCGCTGGTATTACGCGGCGCCGCGACAGCGGCTTCCAACTGGCTGGTCTTGAAGGGATTATGCTCGTTCATCGGGGATGCTCCTCAGCAGCATTGGCAAACGCCCTAAAATTTAGAGCCATTCCAATCTGTAGGAGCCCCCGGTCACAGCCGGATGAACGTCAGGCGACGATTCAACGACGCTATTTCAGGATGCCGCCCAATGGTTTGCAGCCCAAGGCCGCGCGGGCCTTGAGGCCAGCCGTCACACGCGGCGGTATTGCGCTTCCACCAGGCGGACCTTGGAGACGAAGCCCAGTTCCTTGTCTTCATAGACGCCCAGCTTGAGCACGCCGCCGACTTCGATCGGCACGTTGAACGGCATGATATCCACCACGTCGCGGCTATAGACCGAGACGATATCGGCCGGCCAGTCGGTGGCGCTGCTGCAGAACGGGCAGACCGCCATCGGCATCTTGGTCAGGACGAAGAACACCGATTCCGCACGCAGGGGCGGCGCCATGAAGCCGGAAATGCGTACATTCTGGCCGTCGCGGGCCAGGGCATAGTCGGAGAAGCTGAGATCGCGATTATAGAGTTCGCGCATGCGCACGACATCGTCTTCCGCCTGGGCGCGGCCGATGAGGGCTGGTGCCATCAGCGTGGTTGCAGCCGTCAGGGTAAGAAAATTCCTGCGATCCATGATCGGTCTCCTGCTTCCAGATCTATCATTCATTTTGCGCCGGATGAATGACATTGCGGTGAAGGGGCCGCGATGCGGCCCCTTCGTTTATCCGAACTTACTCGGCCGAAACAGCCTGGTTCATCACGTGGAAGATGTAGTTCTGCTCGACCGTGCCGGTCAGCAGATGCGCCCACGGACCCTTGGCCCAGGCGGCAACGTCGACGCCGGCATGGGTTTCCGAGGACATCGGCACCAGAGCCTGCTGCAGATAGTCGATATCCTGGGCGTCTTCCTGCGTCAGGTCCGGACGGCTGCCCGAATAGGTGCCGTCTTCCTGCTCGACCAGCACCGAACCGGCGCCGTTGGCATAGGCGATGACCGGATAGGGCTTGCCGTCGGCAGCCAGTTCCGGCACGCCGGTATGCTCGATCTGGCCCGAGGCAATGCCCATGCACAGCCCGTCGATCGGGGTGCCGCGGCCGCAATAGCCGTTGAAGGCAATGCCGTGCTCGTGGTCGGCGGTGACGATGATGAGCGTGTCGGCATCGTCGGTCAGCTCGTCGGCCTTGGCGATGGCTTCGGCGAAAGCCACACCGTCCTGCATCATGCGCGAGGCATTGCCGCCATGGTTGGCATGGTCGATACGGCCGCCTTCCACCATCAGGTAGAAGCCGCCTTCATTGGTCGACAGCGCCTTGATGGCGCCTTCGGTCATCTCGGCCAGCGAGGGCTCGCGCTCGGCGACGCGCTCGGCTTCATAGGTCATGTCGCTGGTGGTGAACACGCCCAGCGCCGGAGCCGAACCATCGAGCGTCAGCGCCTCGAAACCGGCGGTGTCATTGGCAACCTGGATACCGGCGGCCGCAGCTTCCTCGAGGATGTTGCGGCCGTCTTCACGGGTGCCTTCGCCGTCCTGGGCGGTCTGGGTACCGGTCGGCACCATCATGCCCGAACCGCCACCGAAGGCCACGTCGATGACGCCGGCTTCCATCTGGCTGAGCAACTGGCTGCCGATATCGGTGCAGCCTTCCGGCGCGACGCCTTCCCAGTTGCGGTTGGCGGTCTTGGCATAGACGGCGGCCGGGGTCGCGTGGGTCAGGCGGGTGGTGGTGACCACGCCAACCGACTTGTCGGCGCCCGAAACCAGCTCCGAGAACAGCGTCAGCTGGTTGCCGGATTCGGTCGAGCAATCGTCGAACACGGCGTTCTCGTTAAGATTGATGGTGTTGTAGATCTGCTTGACGCCCGAGTTCATCGCACCGGCGGTCGGGGCGGAGTCGGGGGTCTGGGCATTGATGTTGTAGGTCTTGACCAGAGCGGTGTAGGGGAAGGCTTCCTGCGGCAGGACATGCTCTTCACCCAGTTCGCCCTGCTGCTGGCCGGCATAGAGGCGGATGGCATAATTGGTGCCCACGCCCATGCCGTCGCCGACGAACAGGATGACGTTCTTGGCGCGGCTGGTATTGGGCTGAAGCGCGATCATCTTTTCGACCAGCGCCTGGCCGTCAGTATACCACTGGCTGTCGGCCTGTACGATTTCCTGGGCGACGGACGGGACAGTCAAGGCGAGCGTCGAAACACCAGCCAGCATCAATCTTGCAACAGAGTTCATTGCGAAAGCCTCCAAGCGCATGAATTTGCAATTCCTCTGCACTATGGCCCCAGCGTCTCACCCGGATGACATTTTTGTGATGCAAAGATGACGGATATGTCATTGAATAACATTACATTTTGCGGGGCGGTGGCACGCCCTCGTGGTTCGAGGCTCGCAAAGAGCTCGCACCTCACCATGAGGGCTGCTGGGAGTAGGTAAATAGATACCGAAGTCTTATCTGCGTCTCTTCAGACCTCGTGATGAGGCGTGCACAGTTCCCCCTCTTCGCTTCGATGTGCCACATCAGCCCTCCCGCCCCGGATCGTCACCCTCGGGCTTGACCCGAGGGCTCTTCACTTTGCGAGGCCGGTAAGTGAAACACCCTCGGGTCAAGCCCGAGGGTGACGACCGGTGGGGGTGGAGGCATATGGTCCCACAGCATTCCCATCCACCGCCGCTTTCCCCGGGCTTGACCCGGGGACCGCTCGCAAGACATGCCAGACGGCGAATGACCCGCGGATCAGGTCCGCGGGAAGCGACTGTGATGGGATGTGATCGGCGCTCACCAGCTTTCTTCGTATGCCCTCAACCGCCCCCCATCATCCCCTGAGACCTCATGGTGAGGCGGGAGCGTAGCGACCCTCGAACCACGAGGTCGGGCACACCACGCTTTCCCCGGGCTTGATCCGGAGACCGCTCGCAACACGTGCCAGATGGCGAATAACCCGCGGATCAAGTCCAACCTTGGAGACGCAATCCGCCTCGGCGCCAGCCTCAATCCACCAAAAACCGCGAGGGGCAATCCCGCCACGGCGCTTCCGCTTGATATTTCGCTGCCCGCGCTTACCTTTATCCCGCTTCACGAGGGCCCCGATTTGCCGCAGCCACCCACCACCATCGTCGATGAGCTCGGCATAGCCCTGTCCAATCTCGCCGACGCCGCGACCGGCAGCTTCACGCCGACCCTGCGCCTCGGCGTCACCGGGCTCAGCCGCGCCGGCAAGACCATCTTCATCACCGCGCTGATCCATAACCTCCTGACCGGCGGACGCCTGCCCGGCTTCGCCCCGCTCGCCGAAGGCCGCTTCATCGGCGCGCGGCTCGCCGACTATCCCGAAGCCACCATTCCGCGCTTCGCCTATGAACAGCATCTCGAAGCGCTGACAGGCCGCACCCCGGTCTGGCCGGAAAGCACGCGCCGCATTTCGCAATTGCGGATCGTCCTCAAATATCAGTCGGCCGGCTGGTTCTCGGGCTTTCGCGGTCCCTCTACCCTCAATCTCGATATCGTCGATTATCCCGGTGAATGGCTGCTCGATCTGCCGCTGCTCGGCCTCGGCTTCGCCGAATGGAGCCGCGAGGCGCTGGAACGGGCCGAGCGCCCCGGTTCGGGCAAGGAGGCCGGCCCTTTCCTCCACCTGCTCGGCTCCATCGACCCGCTCAAGGATGCCAGCGATCCGGACGCCGAAAAGCTTGCCGACGCCTTCACCGATTATCTGCGCAAGAGCCGGGAACATGGCGCGCTATCGACCCTGCCGCCCGGGCGCTTCCTGCTACCCGGCGATCTCGAAGGCTCGCCGGCGCTGACCTTCGCCCCCTTGCGGCCTCCTGCGCAGCCAGTGCCGCGCGGCAGCCTCTACGCCATGCTCGAACATCGCTTCGAGGCCTATAAGGATCAGGTGGTCCGGCCATTCTTCCGCGATCATTTCGCCCGGCTCGACCGCCAGATCGTGCTGGTCGATACGCTGCGCGCGCTCAATGCCGGTCCCGCCGCCGTGGCCGATCTCGAAAACGCCCTCACCGCCGTTCTCGCCTGTTTCCGCCAGGGCGAGGCGCATCCGCTGCTGCGTCCGTTTTCGCGCCGCATCGACCGCATCCTGTTTGCCGCGACCAAGGCCGATCACGTCCATCACACCAGCCACGACCGGCTGGAGGCCATTCTCAATCGCCTCGTCGCCGATGCCGGCAGGCGGGCTCGCTTTGCCGGCGCCGAGACGCGCTCGCTCGCCATCGCCGCCATCCGCGCCACGCGCGAAGGTACGATCAGCGAGAGTGGCGAGACGCTGCCGACCCTGATCGGCACCCCGGTCAAAGGCGAAACGCTCGACGGCATCACCTATGACGGCAAGACCGAAATCGCCTTGTTTCCCGGCGACTTGCCGGAGCATCCGGATTCACTGTTCGAGGACGGCAACCCCGTCTCCCTCAATTTCCTGCGCTTCACGCCGCCGACCAAGCTCGACCGCAATGCCGCCGGCGACGTCATCCTGCCCCATATCCGTTTCGACCGGGCGCTCGATTATCTGATCGGAGACTGGCTGAAATGAAGCGCCCCATCGCCCGCCCCACCGGAACCGCCGACGATACGCCCGAAGCCATCCGCACCCCGCGCGCCTTCGCCCCGGCCAAGGTCGAAGTGGTGGAGCCGCAATTCGATCCGGCGGTGGATGAAAGCCTCGTCGCCCCGCCGCCCCGCCCCATGGGCTGGTTCGCCCGCGCCGCCTGGACGGCAGGCGGCATTCTGGTCTCGGCCGGGCTCGGCCTTGCCGCCGACCGGCTGATCCGGGACCTGTTCGCAACGCATGAATGGCTCGGCTGGGCCGGTGTCGCCGTTCTCATTATCTTCGTTCTCGCCGTCATCGTACTAGCCGGCCGCGAAATCTTCGCGCTGCGGCGCCTGCGCGTACTCGATGCACTGCGCCACGATGCCGAGGCCGCCATTGCCGGCAATGACCAGCACGGCGCGCAGCGTGTCGCCGAACGGCTCGAGGCCGTCTATGCCGGCCGTGCCGATCTCGCCCGCGCCCGCCAGAACGTCGCCGATAACCTGCCGCATCTGTTCGATGGCACCGAAATCGTGGCGCTGGCCGAACGCAGCCTGATGGTTCCGCTCGATGCCCGCGCCAGAGCGCTCACTGCCGCCTCGGCGCGGCGCGTGGCGCTGGTGACGGCGGTGTCGCCGCGCGCCCTCATCGATGTCGGCTTCGTCATTTATGAAAGCATTCGCCTTGCCGGCGCCATTGCCGGGCTTTATGGCGCCAAGCCCGGCTTTTTCGGCTTCTGGCGGCTGACCGGTGCGGTCCTGGCCCATCTCGCCGTCACCGGCGGGCTGGTGCTCACCGATGGCATTGTCGAGCAATTGGTGGGGCAAGGACTGGCCGCGAAACTGTCGGCGCGGCTCGGCGAGGGGGTGGTCAACGGGCTCATGACCGTACGCGTCGGCATTGCCGCCATGCGCGTGGTTCGCCCCCTGCCCTTTGGAACCCAGAAGCAACCCGTGGTGCGCGATTTCATCGCCGATCTGACCAAGGTGACCGGCGATGCCGCGCGCGGCTGAGGGCTATTCCGCCGCGATGCGCAAGACCGGTGCATGCCCGCTGCGACCCGGTGCGGCGTCCGGATGCTCTTCGAGATAGCGCCGGCGCGCTGCGGTGATTTCATCCTGCTTTTCGATGGCCCAGACCCCGAGCGCCTCGACCGGCACCAACAGGCTGCGGCCGAGATCGGTCAGCTCGTAATCCACCCGCGGCGGGATGGAGGGCGTTACGGTGCGGGTCACGAAGCCGTCCATTTCGAGTTCGCGCAGCGTTGCCGTCAGCACCTTCTGGCTGACGCCGCCGATCTGCCGCTTCAACTCGGAAAAGCGCAGGCTGCCCCGACCGAGCTGGGTGATCACCAGCATGGTCCACTTGCCGCCGATCTGATGCAGGATCTCGCCGACCGGCCGGCAATCGGTGTGTTCGGAATGATGAACGGGCTTCATCGCGCGCCTCTTCTTGTAACGGTAACTTATGATGCGTCAGTTACAATAAGATACTATCATCGACAATTCAATATGACGCAAACCCGCTATGCGTTAACGCAGGGTTCGGCATGAGTGAACCCGACCATAGCCCTTCGCGCGTAGCGCTACGGGCGTTCTTCCTTCAAATCGCTCCACCGGAGCGATTTGCCCTGTCGGGACAGTCATCACGGTTCGAGGCTCGCAAGAGCTCGCACCTCACCATGAGGTCTCAGCGTATTGGGGAACTCAGTTATCCAAAACGCCAGTATGGAACATTATTTCCCCGTAGCCCTCATGTTGAGGCGGGAGAGCGTGGCAGTGATCATGATCCGCGGGTCAAGCCCGAGGGTGACGCGGGGCGGCCCTCAGGCCACCGCATCATCCTTCGCCGCCGAGCGGGCCAGCGTCAGCCTCAGCCCATCCAGCGCGTCGCTCATCAGGATCTGGCAGGAAAGCCGCGAATTGGAGCGGACATCGCCGACGCTGTCGAGCATGTCCTCCTCCTCGTCGCTCGGCGCCCCGACCACGTCGAGCCAGTCCTTGTCGACATAGACATGGCAGGTGGCGCAGCTGAGCCCGCCGCCGCACTCGGCCTTGATATTGAGGCCCCAGTCGCGGATCACCTCCATCACGCGCCAGCCCTCAAGGCCTTCCAGCTCGTGCTCGGTTCCCTCCTGATCCGTGACGATGATCTTCATCCGGCAACGCCCAGCTTCTTCTGCAGCTTGGTCGAGGAGGTCGTGTACTGGAACACCACGCGTTCATCGGGCGAGACGATCTTCTTGGCCGCCTGCGCCATCAGCGCCGCTTCATGGAAGCCCGAAAGGATCAGCTTCAGCTTGCCCGGATACCAGTTGATGTCGCCAATGGCGAAGATGCCCGGCACCGAGGTCTCGAACTTCTCGGTATCGACGACGATGGTATTGTCGTTGAGTTCGAGCCCCCAATCCGCGACAGGCCCGAGCTTCATGGTCAGCCCGAAGAACGGCAGGAGGCGCGTTGCCGGAATGGCGAGATCGCCGGCATCGGTGGCCAGATGCACGTGATTGAGCTGCCCATCCTCGCCTTCGAGCCGCCCGATCTGGCCGAGCTGGAAGTTGATCTTCCCATCGACCACCAGTTCCCTCATCTTGTTGACCGAAGCCGGCGCCGCCTTGAATGCGTCACGGCGGTGCACCAGCGTCAGCGAGCGGGTGATGGGCTCGAGGTTCAGCGTCCAGTCGAGCGCCGAGTCGCCGCCGCCGACGATCACCACGTCCTGGTCGCGGAAATCGTCCATCTTGCGGACGGAATAGAACACCGACTTGTTCTCATAGGCTTCGATGCCGTCGACCGGCGGGCGCTTGGGCTGGAAGGAACCGCCGCCGGCGGCAATCACCACCACCTTGGTCAGGAACACTTCCTCGGCATCGGTTGCGAGGCGGAACGAGCCGTCTGCCTGCTTCTCGATGGTCGTGACCATGCGGTTGAAGTGGAATTCCGGCGAGAAGGGCGCGATCTGCGCCATCAGATTGTCGGTGAGCTGCTGGCCGGTGACCACCGGAAAGCCCGGAATGTCGTAAATCGGCTTTTCCGGATAAAGCTCGGCGCACTGACCGCCGGGGCGGTCGAGAATGTCGATGAAATGGCATTTGAGATCGAGCAGGCCGAGTTCGAAGGCCGCAAACAGCCCACAGGGGCCGGCGCCAATGACGACAACATCGGTGACGATTTCGTTTCCGCTCATTCTATTCTCAAATCCATATCGGGCGTGCGGCCCGTCCTGTCTCAATGTCGCCCTGGCTATACCAGAACCCGTTCCTATCGCACATTAACGGAATTCCGGCGCCTGCCGGAACGACGCGGTGGGGCCAGAACCGGGCTTGCGCCCAATCCTGATAGTCGCGCTCCGATTACCTCAATGTGCGCGGCGAAGATAGGGGCGAGTGCCAAGCGGCACCTCTGCGGCCCCCACGGGCTGGTAGAACAGCGCCATTTCCGGCAGCCTGTCGGCGATCAGCGCTTCCCGCGTCGGCTTGTGCGTGACGAGGAAGGCATTGAAACCGCAGCGGCGCATCAGCGGAATCTGATCCTGCAACACCTCGCCCACCGCCCGCAATTCCCCGGCATAGCCGAAACGTTCGGTCAGGATCCGCGCGCTCGAATAGCCGCGCCCATCGGTGAAGGCCGGGAAGCTCACCGCGATGGAGGCAAAACGGCCAAGATCGGCCTCGATGCCCTCGACACCGTCCCCCGGCTGGACAAGCAGCCCGAGCGGATGCGGATTGGCAAGAAAGGCCTCGCGATGCTCCAGAAAAATCGCCAGGGGCACATGCCGATAGCGCGCCGTTGCCGGATCGTCGCCCTCCGCCCAGGGCCTGAACGGATCGGCGATGAACCGCCCATCCTTCCACAGATTGTGCTCGGCGGCAGCATCGGGGTGGGCGATGGCGCCGTTGAAATCGAAATGAATGCCGCATTCCTTCTTGTCGAGACCGCGCCAGCGTCCGGCACGGGGGTCCTCGCCCTCGGCCACCGCACTGGTGCAAGGCGCGCAGCCGATGGAGCGATAGCCTTCGGCGAACAGCGGATGCTCCGGCAGGCCATGTTCGGTCTTGTAGCTATTGACATCCGCATCGGTGAAATAGGCGAGCGGATTGATCTTGATGCGATCGTCGCTCGTCAGTTCGAAATGCGGCAGCACACCACGTTCCCTGGTCTGGAAGCGCTTGCGACCCGTCACCCAGCCGCCGAACTGCTCGGTGATAGGCTCCAGAGGTTCGGTCTTGCGGATATGGCAGCAGGAATCGGGATCGGTCTCCCAGAGGCCGCCATCGGGATCGAAACGGGCGATATCGGCCGGATCGGGATGGATGGCGATGACATTCATCAGCCCGAGATGTGTCTTGAGCGTTTCGACATAAGCCAATGTCTCGGCGAAATGTTTTCCCGTTTCGAGGAAATAGACCGGCAGCGACGGATCGACCTGCGCCACCATATGCAGCAGCACCGCGGAATCCGCCCCGAAGGACGAAACGATCGCCATATCGCCCGGCAACACCTCGCTCGCCGCATAGCGCAGCACCCCGAGCGCATCCATCTCGTCGAACATGCCATTGAGGGCAACGATGCCGAGCGCGCGCAGCCTGTCGGGCGTCGTGTCGGCGGCGAGTTTAGGCAGTGCCATAAAGGGCCTCCACTTCTTCCCTTCTCCCCTTGTGGGAGAAGGTGGCGCGAAGCGCCGGATGAGGGGTTCTCGATGCCGCAAAAGGCCCCCTCACCCGCCCTTCGGGCACCCTCTCCCACGAGGGGAGAGGGGTAACGACTGAGGTTGCAGTGGCAAAGTCAACCGGCGCCATAAAGCGCCTCCTTGAACGGCGCTTCGCCGAGCCGGCGCACGGCGTCGATGAAGGTTTCGCCTTCGTCCTCGCGCCGTTCGATATAGGCATCCACCAGCCGCTCTATGGCTTCTGGCACCGCGTCCGCCTCGAAACCAGGGCCGAGGATCTTGCCCACCGAGGCGGTTTCGGTGGCATCGCCGCCAAGCGTGATCTGGTAGAGTTCGCCGCCCTTCTTCTCGACGCCCAGAATGCCGATATGGCCGACATGGTGGTGCCCGCAGGCATTGATGCAGCCGGAAATCTTGATCTTGAGTTCGCCGATTGCCTTCTGCCGCTCGGGCGCGGCGAATTTCTTCGAGATTTCCTGCGCGATCGGGATGGAACGGGCATTGGCGAGGGCGCAGAAATCGAGCCCGGGGCAGCAGATCATATCGGTGATGAGCCCGGTATTACCCTCGGCCAGCCCGGCTTCGACCAGCCCGTCATAGACCGTTCTCAGATCATCGATCGCCACATGCGGCAGCACCAGGTTCTGCTCATGCGTCACGCGCAATTCATCGAAGGAATAGCGCTCGGCAAGATCGGCCACCGCATCCATCTGTGCATCAGTCGCGTCGCCGGGCGCGCCGCCAATGGGCTTCAGCGAAATCGTCACCGAGGCATAGCCCGGCTGCCGATGCGAATGGATATTGTTGTCGAGCCAGCGCCCATAAGCCGGATCGCGTATGGATTCGAAGGCGACATCGATCTTTGCCGCACCCCGGTCGATGAAATCGGGCGGCGCGAAATAGGCGGTGATCCGGTCGAGCTCTTCCTGCGGCAGCGTCAGCACGCCACCACGGATTTCGGAGAATTCCGCCTCGACCTGCCCCTTGACGGTCTCCAGACCCTCCTCGTGCACGAGGATCTTGATGCGCGCCTTGTACTTGTTGTCCCGCCGGCCATAGCGGTTGTAAACGCGCATGATGGCCTCGAGATAGGACAGAAGATGCTCATGCGGCACGAAGCTGTTGATGAGCTTGCCGATCATCGGCGTGCGTCCAAGCCCGCCGCCGATCCAGACTTCCCAGCCCACCCCCCCGGCGGCATTGGCCGCCGCCTGCAGCCCGATATCGTGAAAGCGGATCGCCGCCCGGTCATGGGGCGAACCGGTGATGGCGATCTTGAACTTGCGCGGCAGATAGCTGAATTCCGGATGGATGCTCGACCACTGACGGATGATCTCGCCCACCGGGCGCGGATCGATGATCTCGTCGGCAGCAGCGCCCGCGAACTGGTCCGTGGTGACATTGCGGATGCAATTGCCCGAAGTCTGGATGGCATGCATCTCGACCGAAGCCAACTCGGCGAGAATGTCCGGAATGTCCTTGAGCTTCGGCCAGTTGAACTGGATGTTCTGGCGCGTGGTGAAGTGGCCATAGCCGCGATCATAGGTACGCGCGATATGAGCGAGCTTGCGCAATTGCTGCGAGCGCATCGTCCCATAAGGCACGGCGATGCGCAGCATATAGGCGTGAAGCTGGAGATAGAGGCCGTTCATCAGCCTGAGCGGCCGGAACTGATCTTCGCTCAATTCGCCGGACAGGCGCCGCTTCACCTGATCGGCGAACTGCGCCGTGCGGCCGGCGACGAAAGCCGCGTCGAATTCGTCATATCGATACATGACCGTCCTCATCCAGATGCTGGCGGTCATAGGGAATGCCGCGCAAAGTCAGGGGCGCCGTGGGGCCTTTGGCGCGGATACGCTCGCGCAGGCGCCTGGGCACGATGCCGGCCTCGGTCATTTCCACTTCCTCGAATTCGAGGCTGAGAATACGCCCGCTCGCCTTGCTGGCGGCGAGGGCGGCATCGCGCGCTTCCGTTTCGTCCTTGCCGAACAGCCGCGCCGCCTGCAAATCCTCGACCCAGGCGCCCGCGGCATCGAGATAGACCGTGCCGCCCGAAATCAATTCATTGCCCGTCAGAATATCCATCATGCCACCTTGAAGCCGGGAAGCGCCGCCTGGGCGGCATCCGCCCAATCTCCGGCGGCCACGGCTTCGCCCACGAAAATGATTGCCGGCCCATCGACAAAATCCACCGCGCCGCCGGCAAGCGCACCGAGCGTCGCACGGTAAAGCGCCCTGTCGGCACGGCCGGCATTGACGACGATGCCGACCGGCAGCCGGGCCGCCGCCCCCTTGTCGATCAGCCTTGCCGCGACATCGGCCGCGATCGACTTGCCCATATAGAGCGCCAGCGTCAGCCCTGCCCCGGCCAGCGCCGCCCAATGGCCGAGTTCGCCATCATCGGCCCCATGCGCCGTCGCCATGACGAAGCCGCTCGATACCTTGCGCAGCGTCACCGGCGTCGCCGTATCGGCCGCGGCCGCAAGCGCGGCGCTGACGCCGGGCACGATGTGATAGGCGATGCCGGCCTTGCGCAGCGCCGCGATTTCTTCGCCGGCCCGGCCGAACACCATGGGATCGCCGGATTTGAGCCGGGCCACGTGTTTGCCCTCGCCCGCCAGCCGCACGATCAGCGTATTGATCTGCGCCTGGGTGAAGGAATGGTGGCCCCTGGCCTTGCCGACCGCGATGCGTTCGGCATCGCGACGGCCCATTTCAACCACGACTTCCGGAACGAGCTGATCGTGGACGATGACATCGGCTTCCTGCAAAAGGCGCTGGGCGCGCAGGGTGAGCAGGTCCTCCGAACCCGGTCCTGCGCCAATGAGCCAGACCACGCCCTGCCCGGTGCCTTCGGCATGGCGATCGAGCAGCGTTTCCGCCGCCGCCAGACCCGCGCTGCGCTGTGTGGCGGCCTCGATTTCGGGCGACGTCACCAGCGCCTCATAATAGCGCCGGCGGGTCGCGCCATCCTGAATCCGCACCTCAGCCTTCTGGCGCAAGGCACCGGCAAGACTCGCGATTTTGCCGATCCCCGGCGACAGCAGCGCCTCGATCCGCGCCCGCACCAGCCGCGCCAGCACCGGCGCATCGCCTTCGGTGGAGATGGCGACGGTCAGCGGCGCGCGCTCGACGATGGAAGGCGTATAGAAATCGCATTCGCCGGGACGATCGACGACATTGACCGGAATTCCCCGCGCCCGTGCCGCAAGCATGGCGGCAGCGGCATCGGCGCCCTCCTCGGCCACGAAGAGCAAAGCGGCGCCATCGAGATCTGCGGGTACGAAACCGCGCTCTTCGACGGCGCCGAGCCCGGAAAAATCCGCTTCGATCTGCCTTGAAATAATCACGACTGAAGCAGTCGTCTTGTTGGTCAACCGGGCTTTTGCGAGGGCTTCTTCTCCACCGCCGATAATGACGATGCGCTGACCCTTAACTTTATAGCTCAACGGGAATGTGTTGAGTTGGCCCATAACAACCCTGTTCTAGATATGCCGGGAAAATAATCCCGAGCATGTGCTAGATACAAGGCATTGATACTCAATAGCTTTTATATTTCCCTTGTGCGGGCCGGCGTGGAAACTTGCATGGGTGGATGCGGGAATGCCGCCAAATGAATCTGCGTGGGGAGGGTGTAGGGGAAATTTTGCTCTGGGAGGGCCGGCGTGCCCGACCTCGTGGTTCGAGGCTCGCTTCGCTCGCACCTCACCATGAGTTCTCAGGAGGGGTGGTAAGGGGATGGAGTTCGTGGACTCCATGCACGCCCCCATCCACCGCTCGTCACCCTCGGGTCAAGCCCGAGGGTGACGAGCGGTGGGCGGAAGGTAGGGGTGGCACACCAAACACCAACTGCCAGTAGCCCTCATGGTGAGGCGGGAGCGCAGCGACCCTCGAACCACGAGGGCGTGCCCCTACCCCTGCCGGCTCGGCACATGGACCACCAGGCCATCGAGATTATCCCGAACCTTGATCTGGCACGACAGCCGGCTGGTGGGGCGGACGTCGAAGGCGAAGTCGAGCATGTCTTCTTCCATCGCCGAGGGTGCCCCGACCGTCTCTTCCCAGGCGTCGTCGACATAGACATGGCAGGTGGCGCAGGTGCAGGCGCCGCCGCATTCGGCGACGATGCCGGGCACGCCGTTCATGATGGCGGTCTCCATCACCGTCGCGCCGTTTTCGGCTTCGGTTTCGATGCGTTCGCCGTCCTGCTGGACGAAAGTGATCTTGGTCATCTCGGGAAATTCACGGGGGTTCAGGTGAGCCGGATATAGATAGTGCGCCGGGCGGCGGCAAGCTTGGGGCGTTCAGCCGCTGCCCGTTGCACCCTCGAGCAGCGTTTCGAGATAATGCCGTTCGATGCCGAACATCGCCTTGGCCTTGGCGATCGCTTCGGCAATGCCTACGCCATCGCGGCCGGCGCGGGCGTCCTTCTCGGCGACGATCAGATTGTTCTTGGGCGTATGGGCATCCGAAACGAACTCGAACACTTTCGTGCGATAGCCATTCTGTTCGAGCAGCAGCGCCCTCAATCCATCGGTCACCATCTCCGCCTGGCGCTCCATGAAGGTGCCGTGGCGCAGGAGGAAGTCGAGCGTGCCGTCGGCGCGGCCATTGGCGGTCATCTCGCGGCGGATCTGCTTGTGGCAGCAGGGCGCGACGGCGATGAGCGAGGCCCCGGCTGCAATGCCGCGATAGATGGCGTCATCCGTCGCCGTGTCGCAGGCATGGAGCGCGATGACGGCATCGGCGCCGGTCGGGTCATAATCGAGAATGGTGCCGGCGACGAAGGAGAGCCCCTCGAAACCCGAGTGCGCGGCAATGGCATTGCCGTCGGCCACGAGCTTGTCGCGCATCTCGACACCGACGATTTCGGCCGGCCGGCCGGCCACATTGGCGAGATAGTCGTATAGCGCGAAATCGAGATAGCCCTTGCCCGCGCCCATATCGACGATGCGCGGTTTCTCCGCCTTGATCGCCTGAATCAAAGGCGCAAAGATTTCGACCATCTTGTTGATCTGGCGGAACTTGTCCTGCGCATCATTGCGCACGGCACCATCCTTGCCGGTGATGCCGAGGGCATTGAGATACGGCTTGTCCGAGCCGGCGAGCGGCCGGTTCTTGGCACGGTCGTGCCCGGTCGAAACCGCTTCGCGGCCAGCAACCTCAACCCGTTTCAGCCGCACCTTGTCGCCATTGCGCTCGAAAGCGAGATCGAACGCCGTCGTCGCCAGTTGCGCGCTGCGGAACTCGTCCTTGAGGCCACGGCGCAACATCGCCACGGCTTCGGGCAGGATGTGGTTCTTGATGATATCGCGGGTCTTGTAGCGATAGGTGAAGCTCAGCCTCTCCTCGCGCTTGACCATGACCTTCTTGGCCTCGACCGATTTGAGGTCGGCTTCCGGCCCGTGATAGCCCCCGAGCTTGAGGCGCACGAGGCTGCCGTCGGCGAAGGCCGATTTCAGCGCCGACAGGAATTCCTCGATGCGCTCTGCGGGGGTCAATGCCGTTCCTTGGTCGCCATGAAGCGGATTTTCGGGAAATCCTGCTTGGCGCGATCCGCCCACCAGGCATTCTGCGCCAGGAACACCGGCGCGCCGCTCCGGTCTTCGGCGATATTGATCTTCTGCGCCTCGATGAAACGCTTGAGTTCGGCCGGATCGTCGCTTTCGACCCAGCGGGCGACCTCATAGCCGATGCTTTCGAAGGTGATCGGCACGCCATATTCCTTGGCGACGCGCGAAGAGAGCACTTCGAGCTGCAGCTGGCCGACGACGCCGACGATCCAGTCCGACCCGACAATGCGGCGGAACACCTGCGTCACGCCTTCTTCCGACAGATCGGACAGCGCCTTGGCCATCTGCTTGGTCTTCATCGCATCGGTCAGGCGCACCCGGCGGATGATTTCCGGCGCGAAATTCGGAATGCCGGTGACGTTGATGGTGGCGCCTTCCGTCAGCGTATCGCCAACCGACAGCGTGCCGTGATTGGGAATGCCGACAATATCGCCCGCCACCGCCTGCTCTGCGAGTTCCCGGTCATTGCCGAAGAAGAACATCGGGTTCGATACCGCCATATCCTTGCCCGAGCGCACATTCTTGAGCCGCATGCCGCGGCTGAACGTGCCCGAGCACAGGCGCACGAAGGCGATACGGTCGCGATGGTTGGCGTCCATATTCGCCTGCACCTTGAAGACGAACCCGGTGACCTTCTTGTCATTGGGCGGGATAGGAGCGGGAATAGCCGGCTGCGGGCGCGGCTCCGGTCCCCATTCGCCCAGCGTGCGCAAGAGTTCGGCGACGCCGATGCCCTTGAGCGCCGAGCCGAACAGCACCGGGCTCAGATGCCCGGCATGGAAGGTGTCGAGATCGAAGGGCGGCAGCATGGCGGTCGCCATTTCCAGCGTTTCGAGCGCCGTCATGAACACCGGATCGTCCACCAGCGTCTCGTTGTCGAGCAGGTCCTCGATGGCCTCGAACTCGGCGATCGGCTTGCCCTGCGGATTGATGACGCGTTTTTCGAAGAGGTCGATATAGCCATGGAAATCGACACCCTGCCCGATCGGCCACAGGACCGGCGTCAGGTCGAGCGCCAGCTTGCCCTGGATCTCGTCGATCAGGTCGAGCGGCGACAGGCCCTCGCGGTCCACCTTGTTGATGAAGGTGATGATCGGAATGTCGCGCAGACGGCAGACCTCGAACAGCTTCAGCGTCTGGCTTTCGATGCCCTTGGCGGCATCGATCACCATGATGGCGGCGTCGACGGCGGTCAGCGTGCGGTAGGTATCCTCGGAGAAGTCCGAGTGGCCGGGCGTGTCGAGCAGGTTCAGCGTCAGCCCGTCATAATCGAAGGTCATTACCGATGAGGTGATGGAAATGCCGCGCTGCTGCTCCATCTCCATCCAGTCCGAACGGGTGGAGCGCATGCCGGCCTTGCCGCGCACGGCGCCGGCGGACTGGATAGCACCGGCAGCCGCCAGCAGCTGCTCGGTCAGGGTGGTTTTGCCGGCGTCGGGGTGCGAGATGATGGCGAAGGTGCGCCGGGTACGATACGGCTCCTTCGGAATGGGCCGGGACGAAGTCTCGGCCGCCAAAGTGGACATGCTCATGGAAACTGCTTGGCCTTGTATCTGCCCCTATGGGGGCACGAAGCGCACTTTTATGTTGGGCGCTCTATAGGCTCAAGCAAGGCTTTTCGTCAAATTTCGGCCGGCTCGTTCACCAAAATCCCGGCAACGAAGCTGCGCACTTCCTCGACGGCCATGGCGATATCGTCAATGCCTTCCGGAGCAAGCGGCCGGCCGGCCCGGATCGCCTCTTCCGCCGCCATGGCGAGATCGGCAATCATCCAGGCCCCGACGCCGTTCGAAGCGCCCTTGAGAGCATTGAGATTGACGAGAAGATCGTCGGCAGCCTCGGCCAGTCGCAAACGCCCGAGATAGGTCGCGACCCGCATGTCGAACTGGCGCAGCACTTCATATTCCAGCGCTTCATCGCCGAGGCACTGCTTGGCAAGGTGAACGAGATCGATCGGCCGACCCTGCCGTTTGACGGTCTGGTGGCTGCGTGCTTCGGTTTTGGCTGTGTTCCGCGCCATATCGTTTTTCCCCAACGCGATCGTCCCGCGTGCGCAAGTGCCGCAGCCCGACCCTAGAAGGCCCGGGTGAACGGCTGATTAAGCCGGCGCGACAGCTTTGCCTCCAGATCGTGCCTTCACATTCTCCACGGCCAAAATTAACCTTTGGGTAAGAAAGCGCTCCGGTTTGGTTCAAATTGAATGTATTAATATGGTAACCAGCCGTGCGCGGCCTGGGTACACGGGACGATACGGGGCATTTGCATCGAATTGTTTCCATTTGACGACCCTCCCGGAAACGGGTCGGGAGTCAGACAATGTCCGAGCCGCGCTGTGACGCGACCGAGCCGACCTTGAGAGTTGTAACGAGTATGGCGAAGAATTCGAACCCTTCCAACGATCCCGCAGCATTGGCCTTTTCGGCCGTCGAGGACGCGCTCAAGGACTCCGTGTTCAGTCTCGATACCCCCGCCCCTGCTGACAAGCGCCCGACCGAAAAGCGGCCCGAACAGGCAGCGCCTCGCTCCGAACGCCTGCGTGCCGCCGACAAGATCGCGGCCCAGGCGGGCACCGTCGCCAATGACGACCGCTATCCGGCTTCCAAGATTCTCTATGGCCTGCAGAACCGCTCATCCGCCGCGCCGACCTGGATCGCCATCGGGCTGTCGGTCGCCTGGCTGGTGGCGACCGGCGTTGCCGGCTATCTGCGCTATGCCCCGCAGTTGAACAATTTCGGCAGCTTTGTCGGCACCATCGAATTTGTCAGCCTGCTGGCCATCATGGTCCTGCCGGTGCTCGGCTTTTTCGCCGTCGCCACGCTGTTCCGCCGCGCCCAGGATCTGCGGAACGCCGCGTCCTCCATCACCCAGGCCGCCATCCGCCTTGCCGAGCCGGAAGTCACCGCCTCCGAAAAGGTCGCCTCTGTCGGCCAGGCCGTGCGCCGCGAAGTCAATGCGCTGGGCGATGGCCTCGAGCGCGCTTTGTCGCGCGCCGGCGAACTCGAAGTGATGATTCATAACGAGGTCACGGCGCTCGAACGCACCTATTCGGATAATGAATCGCGCATGCGCGCGCTGATCGCCGAACTGGCCAGCCAGCGCGAAAGCGTCCTCACCAATACCGAGCGCGTGCGCGAGGCCATCACCGAGAGCCATACCGGCCTCGTCTTCGACCTCGACATGATTTCGCAGCGCATCGCCGGCACCATCGTCGAAAGCGGCGGCAGCCTGACCCAGGCGCTGGAAACCGCCGGCAATGCGCTCAATACCAATTTCGGCGAGCGCGCGGAAAACTTCGCCCAGCTTGTCGACAATCGCACCAATGAGTTCGTCAACGCCCTCAATGACAGCGCCAACCGCCTGTCGCTGACTTTTGCCGACCAGAGCGCGGCCATGTCGCGCTCGCTCGACGCGCACACCAGCGAGCTGACTGCCGGCATCGAAGCCCGCATGGACGCGCTGACCGAGGCACTCGATGGGCGCACCGGGACCCTCACCCAGGCGCTCGAAGATCATACATCGAGCTTCACCCAGGCGCTTGAAAGCCATGCCGGCACCTTTACCGGCGCCCTCGAGGACCAGTCCGGTTCCTTCACCAGCGCGCTCGACAATCACGCCAGCCGCTTCACCACCGGTCTCGACACGCATGCGGGCACCATTACCGGTGCCCTCGACAGCCATACCGGTGCCTTTACCCGCGCCCTCGACGACCATTCCGGCATTTTCACCACCGCGCTCGATCATCACGCCGGTGCCATTACCGGCGCCCTCGATGGTCACACCGAGACGCTCTCCGGTGCGCTCGATGGCTATACGAGCAGCTTCACCAGGGCGCTGGATGACCATTCCAGCGCTTTCGGCAATGCGCTCGACGCTCATGGCAGCGCGCTGGACGGCCATGCCGCCCGTTTTGCCGGCACGCTCGACGGCTATACGAGCAGCTTCAACGACGTTCTCGACGGCCATGCGAACACCGTCAGCGGGCTTCTCGGCAGCCATGCCGAGTCCCTCACCCGTACCCTCGAAGACCGCACCTCGGAACTTTCGGGCCTGCTTTCGGGCAGCGGCAGCTTCATCGAGCAATTGCGCGAGCGCGGCCATGAAGTCGCCGGCGCCCTCGACGTCATCGGCCAGCGCATCGCCGAGGATATTTCCGGCCGTTCGCGCGAAGCCGAAGTGCTGCTCAACGCCCTCACCCGCCAGCTCGACGAAAGCGTGTCGATCCAGCTCAACGCCATGGACAGCCGCCTGCAATCGGCGCTGATCGAGATCAACGGCGCGCTCGACGATACCTCGGAACGGGCCAAGCTGACGCTGTCCAGCGCCGGCGCCGATTCCCTGTCGCAATTCGACAACCGCCTCACCGAAATCGCCGGCGTGCTCGATGATCGCCTGCATACGCTCGATGGCGTCATCGGCGACAAGGGCGAAAAGCTCATCGCCGCGCTCGAAGCGCATGGCACCGGCTTCACCAGCCGCGCCAATGTGCTCGAAATGGCGCTCAACCAGGAATCGGGCCGCTTCAACGACATCATCGCCGAGCGGACCCGCGAAATGAGCCAAGTCCTGGGGACTCGCACCCAGGCCGTTACCGAAACCCTCGATAGCCGTCAGCAGGCCATTGCCGAAACCTTCGAGGCCCGCCAGCAGGCGCTGGCCGAAACCCTCGACAGCCGCCAGCAGGCGATTGCCGAAGCGCTCGAAACCCGCCAGCGCCAAATCGCCGAGACGCTGGCCAGCGGCCAGCGTGAAATCGTCGATTCGCTCGGCGGCCATGCCGAGATCATCGCCGAGGCTCTTGACGGCCGCACCCGCCAGATCGACGAAGTGCTGACCGGCCGTACCGCGGCGCTGACCAGCACCATCGACGCTCACGCCAGCAATTTCACCGAAAGCCTCGATGGCCGCAGCCGCGAGCTGGCCGAAACCATCCGGACCCGCTCGGAAGAGCTCAGCGGCACGCTGCAATCGACCACCGAAGCGCTCAACGCGAAGTTCATCGAACGCAGCGCCGCTTTCGCAAGCCAGGTCGAAACCGGCACGGCCGGTCTCACCCAGGCGCTCGATGCCGGCACCACCAATCTCGCCCGCACGGTCGACCAGCGCGTCCAGCACCTGTCGGAAGCTCTGGGCCATGGCACCGAGCAGCTTTCCGAAACGCTCGCCACACAGACCGCCTCCATCTCCGAGACCATGAGCCTCAGGACCGCGGAACTCGCCGATACGCTGACCGAGCGCGTCACCAGCGTTGCCGACATGGTCGCCGGCAAGGTCACCGAGGTGAACGACAATCTCGGCCACGGCATCGATAACGCCATCAGCCGCATCACCGATGCCGAAGGCGGCGTGATCGCCCGTATCGATGCGGCCAGCGCCACTGTTGGCGACAGCGCCCGCGAGGCCGCCAATATCATCGACGCCGGCGTCAACTCGGCCCGCAAGGCCATCACCGAAATGGTCGATCAGCGCCTCGGCACCCTGCCCGAGGCCATCACCGCCCGCGCCGACATCACCGCGGAGCGCCTTGCCGCCCTCAACGCCTCGATCAACACCTCGATCACCCAGTCCATGGCCGACCTCGAAGCCGGTGCCGACCGCATCGAGGAAACCATCGCCACCCGCATTACCGCCGCCACCGAGGCGATCGTCGGCGACGTGTCGACCACCGCCAACCGCATGGATCTCGCGGTGCGCGCCGCGCTCGAACAGATCAAGCTCGCCGCGACCGATATCGACCAACTCGTCTCGATCAAGGCCGTGGGCGCCGCCGAAACCATCAATTCGCGCATGGCCGCGATCAACCAGTCGGTGACGGACCAGACCAATGCCTTCGCCGCGCTGGTCGACGAAAAATCGAGCCAGCTCCAGGGCGCCCTCAGCAACCACTCCAATATCCTGCGCGAAGCGCTCGGGGAAAATGCCCGCGAAGCCGAAGCCATCATGGCCACCTCGACCTCGCGCATCCTCACCGACGTCACCGCCGCCCTCGGCAAGCTCAACGATTCGAACCTCTTGCTGCAGCGCGTGCTCGACACTTCGACGGCGAACCTCGCCCATCTCGAAACCAACGTCGCCGAACAGACCTCGACCTATTCGGCCACGGTGCGCGACGCCATCGGCCAGACCGAACAGGCCGGCCAGCTCGTCACCCAGCATGTGGGTGCGCTGCAGGCCACCATCCGCTCGATGGTCGATCAGTTCGCCGGCGTTCTCGGCAAGCTCGACGAGGAAGCGGCCAATATGGGCAAGGCCGCCGACGCGCTCTCCAACACTTCGGGCTTCGCGCTCGAAACGCTGGAAGACCGCCGCAGCGCCATGGACGCCCTCGCCCAGAGCTTCACCTCGCGCGCCGACGATATCGATGGCCGCATGCGGCTCTTCGCCCAGTCGATCGCCGACACCGTCAACGATACGGAACGCCGCCTAATCGCCGCGCGCCGCTCCATGGACGAAGCCCTGCAGGCGACCACCTATACGGTCACCGATGCCCTGGCGACGACCACGAGTTCGGTCAACGAAGCGCTGACCAGCCATTCCGACAAGGTCACGGAAGTGCTGGAATCGACGACGTCCAACGTCAACAACGCGCTCACCGCCACCGGCGAACGCTTCTCCTCGACGCTCAATGCCAGCACCTCGCAGATCGACGGCGTGCTGACCCGGGCGAGCGAAGAAGCGCATGCCGCACTCAACAAGACCACCAATCTCATCAACGACGCGCTCACCGACAATGCCACCCGCGTCACCGATGTGCTGGTCGACAGCTCGGCACGCGTCAATGATGCGCTCGCCGACAATTCCAACCGGGTCAAGGACGCGCTGTCGCTCAATTCGGCACGCGTCAGCGATGCGCTCGGACAGACCACCGAACGCGTCGAAGAAGTCGTCAATGCCGCGACCGGCTCGCTCAACGAGGCCATCAACGAAAGCACCGCCTCGGTGCGCGGCGCCATGGCCTCGCATACCGGCTCGCTCCGCCACGCGCTCGACCAGACCACCGGCACGGTCCGCCAGGCGCTGGACCAGACTTCGGACGACGTCACCACCCGTCTCGGCGGTTTCCGCGAGACCGCCGATGCCGAAGGCCAGCGCGCCAACGAAGCGCTGCGCCAGGCCCAGCAGGTGATGATCGCCGAAATGCAGCGCGCCATCGAGGAAGCCACCAAGCGCTTCAACGATACCGCCCGCGCCATGCGCGACACTGCCCGCGAGGTCGGCACCGAACTGGAAGCCACCCGTTCGGAACTGCAGCGCGGCGTCGCCGAACTGCCCGAAGAAACCCGCGCCAGCGCCGCCGCCATGCGCCGCGTCGTGGCCGAGCAGATCGAGGCCTTGGCCGAACTCAACGCCATCGTGCGGGCCCAGCCGGCCACCCACGACCTCAATGACCACCGCCCGCCCCAGCGCCCCGCGCCGCGTCAGGAAGCGCCGCGCGCCCCTGAGCCGCAGCCCCAGCCCTATCAGGCTTCTGCCATCAAGGACGTCATGCAGCCCCCGGCACAGCAGCCGCGTCCGGCTGCCGCGCCCCAGGCTCAGGCGCCTGTTGCCGAAGCCCAGCGCGACGACAATGGCGGCTGGCTGCGCGATGTGCTGCGCAATGCCTCGGCCAAGCAGGCCGGCGTCCAGCCGGGCAGCCTTTCGGGCCTCACCGACGAGATTGCCCGTTCCATCGACGAAGCCGCCCTCGCCGAAGCCTGGGCGCGCTATCAGGCCGGTGAATCGGGCGTGTTCTCGCGCCGCATCTACACGCTGACCGGCCAGGGCACCTATGACGAAGTGCGCAAGCGCATCCAGCGCGATCCCGACTTCGCCCGCACCGCCCAGGCCTATATGTCCGAATTCGAGCAGTTGCTGAAGCGCGCCGCCGTCGGCACCAATCCGGCCATCGAGACCCGCGACTATCTGCTGTCCGATCGCGGCAAGGTCTACACCACCCTCGCCCATGCGAGCGGCCGGCTGAACTGATCAGCCGCGACGTGAACAAAAAAGCCCGGCATCACTGCCGGGCTTTTTTGTTGGGACCACTACTTTTCGCCTGGCACAAAGCCCCCTTCTCCCCTTGAGGGAGAAGGTGCCCCGAAGGGGCGGATGAGGGGTGCTGCGCCATCCACCCGTATCGAAGCATAGGTGGGCGCAGCACCCCTCACCCTGACCTTCCGCTGAACGTGTCAGGTCTGTCCCTCTCCCTCAAGGGGAGAGGGAAAGGCTCAGCGCGTATCCTTCGCAGGGCGTATCGACAGCGACACCAGCACGCAGACAACGGCGATCGCACCGAACACCGAGGCACCGAAGAAAGCAGTAATGCCGAACCGGGCCACCAGCCAGCCGAAGCCGATCAGCGCGATCACCGACATGGCCTGCTGCAGAACGAAGGCGAAGCCCTGGGCTTCGGCGGCGATGTCCTCGCGCGTCCAGTTGGCAATGAAATGCACGACCCCGAAATAGCCGACGCCATAGGTGAAGGCATGCAGCAATTGCAGGGCGAACAGCACCGCAACCGGAGGATTGAGCGCCATCACCGCCCAGCGGAACACGGTAACGGCCGCAGCGATGAGGATCATGTGCCGGGCCGAGACCCGGCCGCCGAAGCGTTTCCAGGCGAACATCATTACGGCTTCCGCCGCCGCCGAAACCGCGATCAGCGGCCCGATCGCGGCTTCCGGCACGCCATTGTCGTACCAGACCAAGGCCGCGAAGCTCGCAAGGATCGAATGGGTGGCGTTGACCAGCGCGAAGGCGATAAGCGGCAGCACGAACCAGGGTTTCAGCGCATCGCGCAATCTCGCCGCTTCCGGCAGCGCCTCCGCCAATACGGCCTGCCGTGCCGGCGCCCGAAAGCGCGGCAATTGCAGGGACGCGAGCGTGCGCAGCAGCGCCAGCGCGAAATAGAGCGGCAGGAATGCGGATGGCCCGAGCCAGGCGATGACCAGCCCGGTGCCGGCCGTCGCCGTCATATAGCCGACAGTGCCCCAGGCGCGCACGCGGCCGAAATCGCTGCCATTGCGCTGCGTCAGCCGCACCGTCGCCGCATCGATCACCGGCGGGATCGAGCCCGACGACATGGCGCAAAAGGCCCAGACGAGCAGAATCCCCCAGAACTCGTTGACGAAGAACAGGCCGATGGGAACCGTGCCCGCCAGCACCGCCATGATGACGATGACATTGCGCCAGTCGCTGGCCCGGTCGGCCAGCCGCCCGACGAACAGGTTGAGTGCCAGAAGGATCAGCACCGGCACGGCATTGATGATGCCGATCTCTTCGGCGCTTATGCCCTTTTGGCTGAGCCAGATGGCGAGATAGACCGCGCTCACCCCCATGGAGAGAAACACGGTGAAGTGGAAGACCGCTGCGCGCAATTCGGGGCTCGCCCACCGCGCCAATGTCGAGGACATGCGAAAACGCTCCGGACGAGAATTCGCCCGAAAGGAACATGCCTCGGCCACAGCCAATAGCAAGCCGGTATCGATATAATTACCGGATTATAGGCCGATCAGATCAACCCGCGGCAATCGATGCTTCTGTGTTGTTGATGGCCCCCGGACCCCTCATCCGCCCTTCGGGCACCTTCTCCCTCAAGGGGAGAAGGTGAGCACCGTGCCTGACGTTGGTGGGGGCTTCTTCCCCTCTCCCCTTGAGGGAGAGGGTGGATGGCGCGGAGCGCCAGACGGGTGAGGGGTAGCATCGCAAGTGGAAAACGTCGCTTAACTCGCCACGGCCAGCCGAGTGAAATCGTGGCCTGCCGGCACCAGGGCCGAAGCGAACTGGGTAGCGCTCGAGGCCCAGGTGAAGCGTTCGCCCTGTGCCCGCGCCGCGTCGCGCGACAAGGTCAACGCCTTGAGCACGGCCTGCCGGAGATCGTCATCGAGCGCCCCGCTTTCGGGATCGGTCAGGATGTCCTTGGGGCCGGTGACCGGATAGGCGGCGACCGGCACGCCCGAGGACAGCGCCTCGATCACCACATTGCCGAACGTATCGGTGCGGCTTGGGAACACGAAAACATCGGCGCTGCGATAGATGGCGGCCAGTTCCTCGCCGAATCGGTAACCGAGGAATACCGCGTCAGGATGCGCCCGCTCCAGCGCTTCGCGATCGGGTCCATCGCCGACGACGATCTTGGTGCCGGGCACATCGAGTTCGAGAAAGGCGCCGACATTCTTTTCCGCCGCCACGCGCCCGACATAGAGCAGGTGCGGTCCCGGCAGATCGGTGAAATGCGATTTGGGGCCTGGCGAGAAACGCGAACCATCTACGCCGCGCGACCACAGGACGAGATTGGCAAGCCCGCGCGTGCCGAGTTCATCGCGCAGGGATGGCGTCGGCACCAGGGTGCGCACCGCCGGCTCATGGAACCAGCGCAGATACCCATAGCTCCAATCGGCCGGCACCGGCACGCGGGCGGCGAGATATTCCGGGAAGCGGGTATGGAAGCTGGTGGTGAAGGAGAGCTGGTGGTCGATGCAATATTGCCGCGCCTGCAGCCCCAGCGGCCCTTCGGTGGCGATATGGAGGTGATCCGGCGCCACGCCTTCGATAAAGGCGGCAACGGCGCTTTGCGTCGCCAGAGACAGGCGGATTTCAGGATAGGTGGGGACCGGCAGCGTCCAGAAGCGCTCGGGGGTGAGATAGCGCACTTCCATGCCGCGGCTCGTCAGCTCACGCCCGAGCTGGGTCAGCGTGCGCACGACGCCATTGGTCTGGGGGTACCAGGCGTCGGTGACGATCAGGAGGCGGCCGGCCGATCGGCCCGGCGCAGACGGAAGCGGCGCGGCTCGCCAACCACCATCTCGGTCCATTTGACCAGCTCGAAATTCCCCTCGAATGTCTCCACGATCGCTGTGCAACTTTCCACCCAGTCACCCGTGTTGATGTAATGGATACCTAAGCGCTCATGCATGTCAGCAAAATGAATGTGCCCACAAATCACCCCGTCAACACCGGAAACCTTGGCTTCATGCACCAATGCTTCCTCGAATCGACCAATCACCGAGACCGCATTCTTGACCTTTTGCTTGGCCCAGGCCGACAAAGACCAGTATTGCAGACCGAGTCGCCGACGAACCCAGTTTATCGCGATGTTGACCCTCAAAGCTAGATTATAGGCCCAGTCCCCGACATGGGCGAGCCATTTGGCATTCATCACCACGACGTCGAACTGATCGCCATGAATGACGAGATAAGTCTTTCCCTGCGCGGAAGTGTGTATGGTTCGGTCGACAAACTCGACTTCACCGAAATAGGTTCCGAGATACTCGCGCAGGAACTCGTCGTGATTGCCGGGCAGGTAAATGATTCGGGCACCGGCATTGGCCTTGTCGAGCAGGATCTGGACAAGGACGTTGTAATCGCTCGGCCAGTGCCAGGATTTCGCCAGCCGCCAGCCATCGACGATATCGCCGACGAGATAGATAGTCTCGGCGTCATGGGCCCTGAGAAATTCGATGAGTTGCCCCACCCGCATGGGCCGCATGCCCAGATGGACGTCCGAAAGGAACAGCGTCCGCACATGTCTGGTTTCGGCTTTTTCGGGCATGCTTAGTCAAACTCCGTTCCGCCGCGCGAAGCGGCAGGGAGGCGCACTTTATCCCCCGACGATGAAAGTGAAAACACAAAGCCGCCCCTCGCATGGGGATAAGCGGCTCAGTCGAGGCGGGCCTTGAGCGCCATGATGCGCTGATAGCTCTGTTCGATTCGCTCGGCAAAGGTCGGATCGGCCCCGGCCGTCGCGACCAGGATGTCGAGGATTTCATCCGACAGGCTGGCGCGGGTATTGGCGGTATTGGAGAACAGCAGCACATCCATGCCGGCGCGCACGGCCTGCGTCACCGTCTGTTCGAGCGAATAATGCTCGCGGATGGCGCCCATTTCGAGATCGTCGCTGATGACGACGCCCTTGAAGCCGAGATCGTCGCGCAGCACGCCGGTGATCCATTGCGGCGACAGCGACGAGGGCGTCTGCGTGTCCGCATCGGCATAATCGGCATGATAGAGATGGCCGACCATGACGAAATCGGCATAGCCATCGGCGATCAGCGCCCGATAGGGATCGAGCTCGCTATCATCCCAGCTCCGGGTGATATCGACAAAGCCTTCATGGCTGTCGGCCGTCGAGGAGCCATGGCCGGGAAAATGCTTCAGCGCCGTTATCAACCCCGCCTGATGGTGGGCTTCGATAAAGGCTTCGTCATAGGCCGTGACGATATCGGCGTCCTTGCCGAAAGCGCGCCCGAAGCGGGCGATCACCTGATTATTGTCGTTGCGGTTGATATCCGCCACCGGCCCGAAATTGACGGTGAAACCGAGATCGGCGATGGCATCGGCCATGCCGGCATAGATGCGCCGGGCGCCCTCGACGCTATTGCTGGCGGCGATGGTCGCGGCATTGGGGATTTCGGTGAAGCCGACATCCCGGGTCAGCCGCTCGACCGATCCGCCCTCCTGATCGAGCGTGATGAAGGGCAGCGCCTCTGGCGCGGCGGCGCGGAAGGCGGCGTTCATTGCGCGCACCGCATCGAGGCTTTTGACATTGGTCTTGAGATACATGACCCCGCCGAGCCGCCCTGCCCTCAGCTTCTCGGTCAAGGCCTCGACCGAGGCGTCACCGGCATCGTCGCCCTGAAAGCCGACGACGATCATCTGCCCCGCCATCTGTTCGAGCGTGGCGGCGTGGCTCGGGATTTGCCACAGGGCTGCGAGGGCGAGGGCAACAAGGAAACGCAAGGGCGGGTCCAATCTGTTCGAGGCGGCTCATTCTTGACCGGCGAAAGCCGCCGAAACGATGGCGGGGCTGGAGTGCCCGCCCTCGTGGTTCGAGGCTCGCGAAGCGCTCGCACCTCACCATGAGGGCTCAAGGGGGTGTGGGGCTCTCAGTTATCTGAATCGCCAATGTAAACACCCAGTTCCCAGTAGCCCTCATGGTGAGGCGGGAGCGCAGCGACCCTCGAACCACGAGGGCGTGCCCGCTACCGATTCTGCCGGTTCTCCACCAGATCATCCACCACGGCCGGATCGGCCAAGGTCGAAATATCCCCCAGCGAGCCGAACTCGTTCTCGGCAACCTTGCGCAGAATGCGGCGCATGATCTTGCCCGAGCGGGTCTTGGGCAAGCCCGGCGCCCACTGGATCAGATCAGGCGAGGCGATCGGGCCGATTTCCTTGCGCACCCAGTTGCGAAGCTCGGTCTTGAGGTCGTCGCTGCCGGTCTCCCCGGCCATCAGGGTCACATAGCAATAAATGCCCTGCCCCTTGAGGTCGTGCGGATAGCCCACCACCGCAGCCTCGGCGACCTGGGGATGTGCGACGAGCGCGCTTTCCACTTCGGCGGTGCCGATGCGGTGGCCGGAAACATTGAGCACGTCATCGACGCGGCCGGTGATCCAGTAATAGCCGTCGGCATCGCGCCGGCAGCCATCGCCGGAGAAGTAATAGCCCTTATACTGCTCGAAATAGGTCGAAACGAACCGCTTGTGATCGCCATAGACGGTGCGCATCTGGCCCGGCCAGCTATCGGCGATGCACAGCACGCCCTCGGCCTTGATCTGCTCCTGCAACCGCCCTTCGGGCGACAGCACCACGGGCTGCACGCCGAAAAAGGGCTTGGTCGCCGAACCGGGCTTGGCGGCGATGGCGCCGGGCAAAGGCGTGATCATGAAGCCGCCGGTCTCGGTCTGCCACCATGTATCGACGATGGTGCAGCGCTCCTTGCCCACATGCTTGTGGTACCAGAGCCAGGCTTCCGGGTTGATCGGCTCGCCAACCGAACCGAGGACGCGCAGGCTCGGCATCTCGTATTTATCGACCCATTCGGAGCCGGCACCCATCAGCGCGCGAATGGCGGTGGGGGCGGTGTAGAAGGTATTGACCTTGTGCTTTTCCACCACCTGCCAGAAGCGGCTGGCATCGGGATAGTTCGGCACGCCTTCGAACATCAGCGTCGTCGCGCCATTGGCGAGCGGCCCATAGACGATATAGCTGTGGCCCGTAACCCAGCCGATATCGGCCGTGCACCAATAGATATCGCCATCGCGATAGTCGAAGGCGAGTTGGTGCGTCAGCGAGGCCCAGACGAGATAGCCGCCGGTCGTGTGCAGCACGCCCTTGGGCTTACCGGTCGACCCCGAGGTATAGAGGATGAAGAGCGGGTCTTCCGCATTCATCGGCTCGGGATCGCAGAATTCGTCGACGCCCGCCGCCGCCTCGTGCCACCACACGTCGCGGCTGGTCTTCATGGGAATGTCGGCGCCGGTATTCTCGACCACCAGCACCTTTTCGACGCCCGCCGCATGGCGCAAAGCCTCATCGACATTCTTCTTGAGCGGAATGGTCTTGCCGCCGCGCCGGCCCTCGTCCGCGGTAATCACCACGCGGCTGTCGCAGTCATTGATGCGGCCGGCGAGCGCGTCCGACGAAAAGCCGCCGAAGACCACCGAATGCACCGCGCCGATGCGGGCGCAGGCGAGCATGGCATAGGCCGCCTCCGGGATCATCGGCATATAGATGGTGACGCGATCGCCCTTGCGGACGTCGAGGCTCTTCAGGACATTGGCAAAGCGGCAGACACGCTCATGCAACTGCCGATAGGTGATATGCGCGTCCATGCCGGGCGTATCGCCCTCCCAGATCAGCGCCACCTGGTCGCCACGCGTAATGAGATGCCGGTCGATGCAATTGGCCGAGATGTTGAGCACCCCGTCCTCGAACCATTTGATCGAAACATCGGGATAGGCGAAGGTCGTGTTCTTGATCTTGGTCGGCGGCGTGATCCAGTCGAGCCGTTTCGCCTGCTCCGCCCAGAACCCTTCCGGATCGCTGACCGAGCGGGCATACATCTGCTCGTATTGATCCTTGGTGACATGGGTCCGCGCCAGTGCCGCAGCGCTGGGTTCGAACAGCAGATCGTCGCTCATCCTCAACTCCAAATTTTGTGCATTCGTTCTAAAGGCGCCCCCTGCCTGCCGCAAGGCCAACGGGCATTTGCGCCTGCCTCTTCCCCTGCACATTAACCGCATGAAGCCTCAACGCTTCGGCCTGTGCCCGGGCTTTGCTATGCTACATGCGCATCTTGGGGGATGATCATGCCGGAATTTTCCATTCGCGCCGCAACGCCTGCCGATATCGACATGGTTCATGCCGAACTGATGGCGGTGATCGAAGCCTCGCCCCACTACAACGACCACTTCAAGGCGTTCGAAATGAGCCGGCTCAACAAGCCGTTCCTGCGCAATCTGATGGCGATCGATCCCTGGCACATCATGCTGCTGCTGGCGGACGGACAGCCCGGCGGCTGCCTCATTTCCGGCCCGGAATATGGGGCCATCTTCCGCTATTGGTCGTGGATCTTCCCGGATTTCCGCAATACCCGGCTCGGCATGCACGGCATGCGCGCTTTCGACGCGCATTGGGACAATGGGCGCTTCCACAAGGCATTCACCTTCGTGCGTCCGGAAAACGAAGTCGCCCTGCTGCTGCTGCGCCGCTATGGCTACAGGGAAACCTGCCGCATGGAGAAGCACATCTTCGGACAGGATTATCTCCTGGTCGAAAAGCCCTATAGCAAGGTCGCGGAAGGCTATGATTCCGGCGTCAATATCGGCCGGCTCGGCCGGCTGAAGCAACGCCTCGGCAGCCTCGTCGGCGCGCCCGCAGGATAGCCCAGATCGTCACCCTCGGGCTTGACCCGAGGGCTCTTCACTTAACGATGCGTGGCTAAGAACAACACCCTCGGGTCATGCCCGAGGGTGACGAACGGTGGATCGGATTTAAACCGGCGTCGAAACCGTCGCCTGCCCGCCACGCCGCCAGCGCTGGAGGATGGACACGTCGATCCCGGCCGTGCGCAGCGCCGTCAGCCACAGCCCGACCGACCAGACGGTAATGGCGAGAAGCGCCGAGAGCGCCGCCCCCATCAATCCAAGCATCGGCACCAGCGCCATGTTGAACAGCACCAGCGAAACCACGCCGAGCGCCACCGCCGGCAGGCTGGCATAGGGCCGGTCGTGAATGGACAGGACGATGGACGCCGGCCCCGTCACCGAGCGCACCACCAGCGCCAGGCACAATATGGCGAGCGGCATGGCGCCGACCGTGAATTCCGGCCCGAACAACATCAGCGCGAAGGGCCCGACCACGGCGATGCCGATAAAGAGCAGCACCGAAAGTCCGCTCGCCACCAGATTGGCCTCGCCGATCTTGCGGTGAAAGGCTTCGCGGTCGGCATTGGCCTCGCTTTCGAACACATCCGGCAGCGTCACCGCATAGATGGCGGCGACACCGAAGGAGATCAGCGAGAAGATGCGGGTGGAAACACCGAAAATGGCCAGGTCTTCGCGCGACAGCATATGCGAGAGCAGCAGCAGATCGATATCGAAGAAGAATTCCGTCGCCACGGCGATTAGCACCCATGGCACGGCGAACCGCCACCAGCGTCGCACATCGTCATCGCGCCGCTCGGCAGTATCTGGAACGCTGCGCAACGCCAAAACCGTCATGGCGAAATGCACCAGCGCGACGAGGAGATAGACCCCGGCCATGATCCAGAGCATCTGGGCAAAGCCGCGCTCCGGGTCCGCCAGCAACACCGAGACGGCAAAGGCGGCGATGACCACCAAGGGCCGGAAGATCGCATCGGCCCCATAGCCGGCCAAGGGGTGCTTGAGCCCGATCAGCACCGAGCCGTTGACATGCACCAGCCCCATGCTGAGCGCCAACAGCGCCAGCGGCGCGAAATGCTGCCCCAGGGGCGCGCCGGTCTGGCCGATCGCCGCCAGCACCGGATAGCCAGCCAGGATCAGCAGGATGAATGTCAGCAGCACATGGCCATAGGCGCGTAGCATGAACCGGCTCAATTGCCGCTTTTCACCCCGCGCCCGGTAGTCGGCGGCGAAATAGGCCCCGACGGTGTGAAAGCCCAAAGGCATCACCACGGCGATGAGATTGACCGTAGCCGTGACCAGCAGATATTCGCCGAGCAGATCCGCACCCCATAGCCGCGCGATCAGCGCCTGGACGATGAAGACGATCCCTGCCCCGAACAGGCGCGCACCGAAAATGATGGTCGATTGCGAGGCGAGGCGCCGGAACATCTAGCGGTCCCCATCGCGCGATTGATCCGGCTGCGCCTTGAGCCGCAGGATGCTTTCAACCCTGCTGCGCAGCCGGTGCCAGCCATCACGCGCCTGGAAGGCGCCATTGCCCAGGAGGAAAGCCAGCGACCGAGCGGCGTAATTGGCGACGGGCGGCACCGGTTCGATGATTCCGGCCTCGCCCACCATGCCCTTCTTGAACTGGTGCAGTCCCTGGAAGCCATCGGTGCCGCCGAGGTCGTACCAACTGGCGCTGGTATTGTCGCGCAGCCACCGGATGATATGCCAATGCATGAAATAGCCGGCGCGCAAAGGCAGCGCCTTGTCATTGGTGGCGCCATAGAGATAGACGGCCCGCTCCCCCGCCTTGAAGATCAAGGCGCCGGCGACCAGCGCGCCCTCGTGGCGCACGAAGAACAGCTCGGGCCGCAATGGCTCATCGAGCTTCATCAGCTCCGGCACCGTCTCATAGGCCGAATGATCGGGAAACTGTTTCCGATCCGTCATTGCCTGATAGAGCAGGTCGAAATCTCCGATCCGCTCCGCCGGAGCCCGCTCGAAGCTGAGCCCGGCCTTTTCCGACTTGTTGAGATGGTAGCGCCATTTCTGCTGGAAGCTCTTGCGCTGTTCCTCATCCGTCAGCCGCAGATTGACGATATAGCGGTTCGGAAAACCGAGCACCGAGCCCTTGCGGAAACCGCGCGCGATCAGGTGGTCATATTCGGCATTGACCGGCCCCAGAGAAGCCCGCGGCAATACCGACAGCATGGCGCCGCGCTTGCGGGCATAGGTTTCGATCAGCGCCTCGATCATGCCGGCATAGATGTGCTGCGCATCGGGACCATGCGCATGCTTGAGCATCGGCCCCCATTTCGACACCGCGATCTCGGCGAGACCCAGCGGCAGTTTCTGCATCATCACCAGGCACCCGCCCACCACCGCGCCATCGCGCAGGAACAGCACCGGCTCCTGCACGACCGAAGGCCAGCGCGCGATGGCAAAGGCATAGAGCTGTTCCTGGCAGGCATCGTCGAAGGCGCCGACTTCGCGATCCCATTCGGCCCCCGAGACCAGACGCGTTTCGAGACGCGGCCCCAAAACGGCGGCTGTCGCGTCTTGTTGCACGTGGCGATGATCCATCCGATCGGCGATCAGGGACATTTCAGGCTTCCGGCTCGATTGCGTCGAGCTAAAAACTAACGGGCCAGGGATGATCAAATCCCTAGCCCGCCTCGGTAAATGCCGGAAATCTCGGCCCTTGGTTTAGTAAGGCCTAATGCGCCACCGTCGCGGCTGCCGCCGATTTGATGAACGGAATGGCCGGCAGCGTGTGGTCCATCAACTGGTCGGCGCCTTCATAGAGCATGCGGACGGCGACATAGAGGATGATGAGAAGGCCAACCCAGGCGATCCAGCGGAAGCGGTGCAGCAGGCGTGCGATGAAGCTCGCGGCAACGCCCATCAGGACCACCGACAGGGCCAGGCCGAAGATCAGCGCCTCGAAATGGTGCTGCGCGGCGCCGGCCACGGCCAGCACATTGTCGAGCGACATGGAAACGTCGGCGATGATGATCTGGATGACGGCATCGCGCAGATTCTTGCGCGGCGCCCTGCCGGCCACGGAACCATCGGCATTGAGATCGCTATCGGAAAGCGCCTCGGTTGCCTCGTGCTCCTCCTCAGGGGAGACGCTGAGCTCGCGATACATCTTCCAGCAGACCCAGAGCAGCAGGATGCCGCCGGCGATCAGCAGTCCGCCGCCCAGCGACAGGAGCTGCGTAGTAATGAGCGCGAAGCAGATGCGCAGCACGGTCGCAGCAAGAATGCCGATCAGGATCGCCTTCTTGCGCAGCTCCGGCGCCAGTCCGGCGGCGGCCAATCCGATGACGACGGCATTGTCCCCGGCCAGCACCAGGTCGATCAGGATCACCTGCACAAGCGAGGTGAGAAAACTCGGGTCGATGCCGAACATAGGCGCTCCTCAAACATATGGCAGCAACATTGTCCCGGCGCTATAGCCCCCGCGCTGCGGCAGGGAAAGTGCCCGAAACACGAAATCGACCAAAGTCGCATCTTTTAGGCAGGACAAGTGCAAACTATGCCGCCAGCACCGGTGCCAAAACCGGCTTCAGCATGCAAAAAGGGCCGCCATTGCGGCGGCCCTTCATCATTTCACCGACAGATCGGTCAGCTTAGTTGTCGAGCAGCGTCAGGTTGACGGCGGACTCGCGACCGTCGCGGCCCTTCTCGACTTCGTAGGAGACCTTGTCGTTCTCATAGAGGCCCTGCAGGCCCGAACGCTCGACGGCGGAGATATGGACGAAAGCGTCCTTGCCGCCATTTTCAGGCGAGATGAAGCCGAAGCCCTTGGTGGTGTTGAAGAATTTAACGGTGCCGTTAATGGCGGCCATGGTGATGATCCTTGATGTGCCCGGAGCCTTCCAGCTGATCGAGCGATGACCCGAGCGCAACACGCGCAAGAGTAACGTTCGCAATTGAAGGTAGCCGAGAACCGGATCAACCGGCAGCAGCAGCCGACTTAGGCTGAAAACGTATCCCTATAAATTGGATGTTTCCTGCGGCGAAAGCAAGGCCTGTTGAAATTATATCGGCGCCGAACTGCAAACGACAGCGACGGAAGCCGATAATATTCAACAATGTCAGTGAATAACCTTGGTGGGTGCGCACGGACTCGAACCGTGGACCCGCTGATTAAGAGTCAGCTGCTCTACCATCTGAGCTACGCACCCGGCTTTTCGTGCCCGGCACCAAAGTGGCGCCTCTCTATCAAAGGGTTTCTTCCCTGTCTAGCGCTTCGGGCAACTTTCCTGCACAAGGTGGGAAATTCTTTGGAGAACCCGCCCGCACGGGAGAGACGATGAGCGTTCCCGATATTCTGGTGATCCCGGCCAACTGGCTGGCGGCCAATGGCATGAGCCTCGTCATTGCCATCCTCGTGCTGGCGGCGGGCTGGTATCTCGCCCGGCTGGCGGCGCGCGCCATCAACCGGGTGGTGCCGCTGGCCCATGGCATCGACCGGAATTTCGGGCCGCTGCTCGCGCAGGCAACCCGCTACGCCATCATCATCTTCGCGCTGATGACGGCGCTCAATCTGGTCGGCGTCGCCAGTGCCTCCATCCTCGCCGTGCTGGGCGCGGCAGGGCTCGCGGTGGCGCTGGCGCTGCAGAATACCCTCGCCAATATCGCCGCCGGCATCATGCTGGTCTGGCTGCGGCCCATCGCCATCGGCGAATATATTCAGGGCGATGGCGGCGCCGGGGTCGTGGTGGAAATCGGCCTCTTCGGCACGCGGCTGCGCTCGGCCAGCGGGCTTTATATCTTCATCCCCAACCAGAAGCTGTGGGCCTCGGCCATCACCAATCACAGCCGCGAACCGCGCCGGCGGATCGATGTCAATGTCAGCGTGCCCGACAGCATCGACAGCCCCAAGGCGCGCAAAATCCTGCTTGCCATCGCCGGGGCGGACAAGCGCGTCCTGTCGGAACCGGCGCCCAGCGTGCATATGGAAAGTTTCTCGGGCACGGTCGTCAACATGCAGCTGCGGGCCTGGGTCGCGACGGAAAACTACCTCCCCACGCTCTATGCGCTGACCGAGGAGGCCAAGCTCGCTCTCGATCGCGAACTCAGCGCCAGCGATGCCGGCAAATCCGCCATCAGCGTCATGCCAGACCCGGCCAATCCCAGCCCCGGCGCGCAACCGCCCGCTTAAAGGTTAATCCAGCTGCCCCCGTTCGCGGCGGAAGGCGGCGAGATCGAGCACATCCGCGGAACGGTCGCGGGGCGGTTCGAGGCTGAAATCATCCATCAGCACGATCGTGCGCTCGATGATGTTGCGCAGCTCCTGCGAGCGGATATCGGTGCCTCTGAGGATGGTGGCGGCGCGCTGGAGATGATCGCGGGCAAGGATATAGGTGGGCAGCATGGCGAAGCTCCATCGAATCGGTTGAGAAGGCGTGTGACGTGGCCAAAGGTGAACCTGCATGGCTACCGGTTTCTTGCCGGAACAGGCGGCATTTAATTCAAATGCCACGCATCTGAAAACGCCGGACGACTCGCGCTTTATCAGGGGGTTGCGTCTGTCCATCGGTTTTTGTGCCTGTGTAAAAGGGGTGAATGCCATGGGCCGCCCCTTCATCGCGCGTTAACATCTCGCGTCTTTCAGCGAGCCCATGATGACGCGGCCCATCCTCACGCCCCTGGCAGCCAGCCTGCCCCAGACCATTCCCTTTGTCGGACCGGAAGCGCTGGAGCGCCGGATGCAGCGGCCGTTCCGCGCCCGCCTCGGGGCCAATGAAAGCGGCTTCGGCCCCGCATTTTCCGTGCGCGCCGCCATTGCCGAAGCCACCGGCGAAAGCTGGAAATATGGCGATCCTGAAAATTACGATCTGCGCGTGGCGCTGGCCGGCCATCTCGGCATCAAGCCGGATGAGGTCACCATCGGTGAAGGCGTCGATGGCCTGCTCGGCCATTGCGTCCGCCTTTTCGCCGGCTCCGGCGATATCGTCGTGTCCTCGCTCGGCGGCTATCCGACCTTCCACTACCATGTGGTCGGGTTCGGCGCGGATCTGCGCACCGTCCCCTATCGCGACGACCGCGAAGACCTTGAAGGCCTGATCGAGGCAGCCAAACGGCTCGCCGCGAAAATCGTCTATCTCGCCAATCCCGACAATCCTATGGGCAGCTGGTGGCCGGCGGAGGCGGTGCAGAGCTTCATCGAAGCGCTGCCGCCCACGACGCTGCTATTGCTCGATGAAGCCTATGGCGAACTGGCGCCGCCCGGTACACTGCCGCCGCTCGATACCGGCCGGCCCAATGTGCTGCGGCTCAGGACCTTCTCCAAGGCCTATGGGATGGCGGGGCTACGCGTCGGCTATGCCATAGGCGACCGGCAGACCATTGCCGGCTTCGATACGGTGCGAAACCATTTCGGTGTCAACAGCATCGGCCAGGCGGCCGCCATCGCCGCCATTGCCGATCAGGCCTATCTCGTCGAGGTGACGGCCCGCATCGTCGCGGCGCGCGAGCGCATCGTCGCCATCGCCGGCGACAACGGCCTCATTCCCCTGCCTTCGGCGACCAATTTCGTCGCCATCGATTGCGGCCGCGATGCCGATTATGCAATGGCGCTGCTTCGCGCCCTGGGCGATCGCGGCGTCTTCGTGCGCAAGCCCATGACGCCCGGCCTCGACCGCTGCATCCGCGTCAGCGCCGGGCCGCCAGACGCCATCGATATTTTCGCCGAAGCGCTGGAGGACGCCGTCAAGGCGCTGGCTTGACCGCAATTTGGGCCAGGAGGCCGCGATGGTTGGAACCATGCGGCGGCGTTGCGGCGATATCTTCGATCAGCAATCCGCCGCGGGTGAAGATATTGTCGATGGGTACGCCTAATTCACCCAGCAGCACCGGCCAGGTGCCGGGATAGCGCGGTGGCGGCACCAGTCCCTCGCGCTCGGCGAAGCTGCTGATCGCCTCCGACCAGGCCGTGGCATTGAAATCGCCACTCACCACCACCGGCCCTTCGATCCGCGACAGCGCCCAGCCGACCTCGCGCAGCTCCGCCCAGGCATTCTCGTCGAAATAGGGCTTGCTGAGATGGACGGCGACCACCGTTACCATCCGCCCCTTGATCTCGGTGCGCGCGATGATGAGCCTCTGCCGCGCCAAGGGGCCGAGCGGGCGAATTTCCGCATCGAGCAATGGCGTGCGCGACAGCAGCATCAGATCGCAGACGCTGCCGTCGCAGCCGACATGATAGGGGAAGGTCTCCCGCAGCCGCTCGAAATAGGGCGCAATTCCCGGCGCTTCCATGACGACCGCAAGATCCGGCGCCGCCGCGATGATACTGTCGGCGGCTTCATCGCCATTCATGTTGCGGCTGAGGACGTTGTAATTGAGCAGCGTGAACCGCCCATCGGTCTCCTGAGCCGCGAGCGGCGCCCGCACCGCCTGCTGGCGCATAATCACCAAGGCCCCCTGCCCGACACTGGCGACGATCAGCGCCAGCATGATGGCGGCCCTGATGGGTGCGCCCGCCAGCAGCAGCGCCAGAGGCACCACCAGCATCAGGGCTGCGAGGTGGAAACGGATGCTGTTGAGTGAATCGAGCGCCTGAATATCGAGGCCGATGGCCAGCAGCGTCAGCGCCGCCAGAATGGCAAGGCCGGTGACGATGCCGCGGAGTTCAACCTTGACCATGACTGCCGGAGCCCACTGGATTGCGCCACGCCGGTGTGGCGCAATCCCGCCCTATATGCAAGGCGCCGGGCGGTCTCGCCCGGCGACAGCGTCGAAACGCGGTTAACCGGCCATCGCCCCCTGGGCGGCGGCGCCACGATCGATCAGGAGACGGTTATAGGCGTTGAGATAGGCGCGGGCCGAAGCCACCAGCGTATCGGGTTCCGCCGCATTGCCCGACACGATCTTGCCGTTCATTTCAAGGCGCACATGGGCGCTTGCCTGCGCATCGGTGCCGCCGGTGACGCCATCAACGGCATAGAGCACCAGATGCGGCTCCTGACCGACAGCGGCCTTGATGGCGTTGAAGATGGCATCGACCGAACCGGTGCCTTCGAAGCTCACCGTGTTTTCCTCGCCATCGATCGACAGGGTCAGATCGCAGCGATGCATACCTTCGGTCTTGGAGACGACTTCCATGTTCACCAGCCGGATGCGGTCGCCGACCGAGCCGACTTCATCGTCGACCAGCGCCACGATATCGGCGTCGTAGACATGCTTCTTGCGGTCGGCCAGGTCCTTGAAGCGCTGAAAGGCTTCCTGGAATGCATTGTCGCCAAGTTCGTAGCCCAGTTCCTTCAACTTGTCCTTGAAGGCGGCGCGGCCCGAATGCTTGCCCATCACCAGCGTCGTCGCCTTGATGCCGACGCTGGCGGGGGTCATGATTTCATAGGTTTCGGCATTTTTCAGCATGCCATCCTGGTGGATGCCGCTTTCATGCGCGAAGGCGTTCTTGCCGACGATGGCCTTGTTGTATTGCACCGGGAAATTGGCGGCGGCCGAGACGATCTTGCTGGCGCGGGCCAGATGCGTGGTTTCGATCTCGGTGTGATAGGGCATGGCATCGCCGCGCGTCCTGAGCGCCATCACCACTTCCTCGAGCGCGGCATTGCCGGCGCGTTCGCCGAGGCCGTTGATGGTGCATTCGATCTGCCGCGCGCCACCGGCGACACCGGCCAGCGAATTGGCGACGGCTAGCCCCAGATCGTTGTGGCAATGCACCGAGAAGATCGCCTTGTCGGCGCCAGGCACCTTTTCGATGATAGTCTTGAACATGCGGAAATGCTCTTCGGGCACCGCATAGCCGACCGTATCGGGCAGGTTGATGGTGGTGGCGCCGGCCCTGATGGCGGTCTCGACGCAACGCGCGAGGAAATCGATGGGCGTGCGGGTCGCGTCCATGGCGCTCCATTCGACATCGTCGATCAGATTGCGCGCCTGCCGCACGGTGCGCTCGATGATCTCGACCACTTCATCCTCGGTCTTCTTCATCTGATGCGCCAGATGGATGGGCGAGGTGGACACGAAAGTGTGGATGCGGCCGCGACGGGCATGGCGCACGGCTTCACCGGCGCGGTCGATATCGGCGGTGATGGCGCGGGCGAGGCCGGCGACGGTGGCGCGCTTGACCTGCTTGGCGACGGCCACGACAGCCTCGAAATCGCCATTGGAGGCGATGGGGAAACCGGCCTCGATGATGTCGACGCCCATTTCGTCGAGGGCTTCGGCGACCTGCAGCTTTTCTTCGAGCGTCATCGTCGCGCCGGGCGACTGTTCGCCATCGCGCAGGGTGGTGTCGAAGATGAAAACGCGGTCTTTATTGGTCTCGGTGGTCATTTCTGCTTTTTCCTATCAAGCGGCCCGGAGACATGGCTCGACGGGCCGGACGCTGTGCTGTTCGGCCTTGCATACTCCCCTGACGACCCGCTCGCTTGCCGAGCTGCCGGTGATCAGGGGCTGATAAGAAGAAGGAGAAGCGCGGGCAGAAGCAGCAGCCCAGCCGCAAGCATCAGGCGGGTCTGAAGGACCTGCTGCTGGCTGACGGCAATGGCTTTGGCGCGGGAGCGCTGCATGGGTATCGTCTCTAGTTCCCTTGAAGGATGCGCGAATTTCCGCCGCGGTGCAAGCCCGGCCATGGCGGATAATGACTTTTTTGTCTCAGCTTCCATAAGCCTTTTGTCGATATCGGGCCTAACCGAAATCCAGCTCACCCGAAGCGATGATGACGGCATGCCCGCCTATGGCGCCATGGACCAATGCGCCGTTTTCCTTGCTGAAACGAATAGCGATATGGCAGGGCCGTCCCATCTCGAAACCCTGGCGCAGCCGGTACTCGACCTGCCCATCCAGCGGCGCGTGGAGCGACAATAGCCCCATCAGGGCGGCCGCTGCCGAGCCGGTGCCGGGGTCTTCCTCGAAGCCCATGCCGGGCTTCAGCATGCGCGCGGCAAAATCATTATCCGCCTCATCCGGCGTCTCGGTGAAGATATAGACGGCATGCCGCCCATCCGGGAAAGCCTCGCGCCAGGCGGCAGGATCGGGCGCCAGAGCGCGCAGCACGGCGGCATTGCGCACCGGCACCAGATGGAAAAGATTGCCCGCCGAGTAGACCGCAGGCCTATAGCGGCCGCAGCCGATATCGCCAGCATCGATGCCGAGCGCCTTCGCCGCCGCAAGCGGATCGGGCGGCGAACCGGATTCGGCCGGCAATTGCGGCAGGTCGAAACGCGCTTCACCCGAACGCCTGTCGGTCTTTTCGAATGTCGCGGTGACGAGGCCGATCTTTTCTTCGATGCGCAGGGCAGCGAGGTCATCCCGCAGGCCGAGCACGACCGCTGCCCCGACCGTGGGGTGGCCGGCAAAAGGCAGTTCTCCTGCTGGGGTGAAGATGCGCGCCGATGCCGCATTCGCTTCAGCCTCGGGCTTCAGGAGGAAGATCGTCTCGCTGAGATTGAATTCGCGGGCAATGACCTGCATCGCCTCGTCGCCCAGCCCGTCGGCATCGAGCACCACGGCCAATGCATTGCCCTTGAGCGGCTCGCGGGTGAAGACGTCGAGGATCAGATAATTTCGCGTCATTTCGGCGGCAGCGCATAAAGGCCGCGTTCGACGCCGAGATGATCGCACAGCGCGTCGACGGCAAGCCTGTGGTCGTCGCGCTGATCGAGCCCCGAAATGGTGAGGCAGCCGACGATCCCGGCATTGGCGACCCTGAGCGGAAAACCGCCGCCGGCGATGACGAAATCGGCCGGATCCGCCCCCATCAGCGTCGGGAACACGAAGGCGCCGTCGTTCTCGAGCGAAATGCGATAGCTCGCCTTCTGATAGCGGCGCACGGTATTGACCTTGCGGCGCACCCATTCGGCATTGTCCGCGGCGGTGCCGGGGGTCGCGGCGAAGAACAACTGCCGGTCCCATGTCCGTATATCGACGACGATCCCCAGCCCGTCTTCGACCGCCCGCTGGCGGATGGCGCTGCCGAGCGCAAACGCCACATGCTCGTCGAGGCCGGGCAGAACCAGCTCCTGTTCCTGACGCTTGATGAGGGCGATATCGTCGGCAATGGCCATGGTCTTGTCCTTTGAGATGGGCTTGGAATCTGCGCCGGGCGGGACGCTAGCCCCGTTCCGTCGCGAATAAAAGGCATCGCGGCCGCAAAAGAAACAGGGGCCCGAAGGCCCCTGCTCCATGCCTCTTTACGAGACTTAGTTCTTTTCCTTGTCGACCAGCGCGCCGGCCTTGATCCAGGGCATCATATCCCGGAGCTTGGCGCCGACTTCCTCGATCGGGTGCTCGTCGGCGAGGCGACGGGTCGCCTTGAAGCGCGAGGCGCCGCCCTTGTATTCCTGCATCCATTCCGAGGTGAACCTGCCGGACTGGATGTCCTGCAGGACGCGCTTCATCTCGGCCTTGGTTTCCGAGGTGATGATGCGCGGGCCGGTGACATATTCGCCCCATTCGGCCGTGTTCGAGATCGAATAGTTCATATTGGCGATGCCGCCCTGATAGATCAGGTCGACGATCAGCTTCACTTCGTGCAGGCACTCGAAATAGGCCATTTCCGGCGCATAGCCGGCCTCGACCAGCGTTTCGAAACCGGCGCGGATCAGCTCGACCAGGCCACCGCAGAGCACGGCCTGCTCGCCGAACAGATCGGTCTCGCATTCCTCGCGGAAATTGGTCTCGATGACGCCCGAACGGCCGCCGCCGACGCCCGAGGCATAGGCGAGCGCGATGTCATGGGCATTGCCCGAGGCGTCCTGATGGACGGCGATCAGGCACGGCACACCGCCACCCTTGAGGAATTCGCCGCGCACGGTGTGGCCCGGGCCCTTGGGCGCGATCATGATGACGTCGACGGTCTTCTTGGGCTCGATCAGGTTGAAATGCACGTTGAGGCCATGGGCGAAGGCGAGCGCGGCGCCGTCGCGGATATTGGCTTCGATGTCCTTCTTGTAGATATCGGCCTGCAGTTCATCCGGGGTCAGCATCATGATGACATCGGCCCATGCGGCGGCTTCGGCGACGCTCATCACCTTGAGGCCTTCGCCTTCCGCCTTCTTGGCTGAGGGCGAATTGGGGCGCAGCGCCACGACGACGTCGGTGACACCGGAATCGCGCAGGTTCAGCACATGGGCATGGCCCTGCGAACCGTAGCCGACAATGGCGACCTTCTTGGATTTGATGATGTTGAGATCGGCGTCCCGATCATAATAAACGCGCATGGATGTCTCCCCGTTACTGCGTTTTGTCCGCCCCGTAGAGGGCGAGGAACTGGTCTGTGGCGGCCTTCACATCCGCCTCGATATTGGCCTCGACATTGCTCTGGGTCAGCGTCTTGTCTCCCAAGAGAAGCCGGATCTGGACGTCGCGGACGACGAGGCCGAAAAAGGTGCGATAGGCGTCTTCGCTACTGTCGAAGCGCAACAGGCGCGCCTCGCGCCCGGCTTCGAGGATCGGCTTCAGGCGCCGGCGGATGCCCATCGGCCCATTGTCGAGCACGATGGAGCCGAGACTGTCCTTTTCCTGCGCCGCATGGGTGATGGCGGCGCGGTTGAGCGTCACCGAAATATCGCCGGTGATGACGGTCAAAAGGTCGCGCGCGAACTGCTCGAGGCTGGCGCGCAGCGATCTGGCATTGAAGGCGGACCGGTCAACATGCGGCATGCGCACCTTGGCCGCCTGCCATTGCACCGTCGCCGTCAAAAGACCGTCGCGATCGCCGAACCACTTATAGAGGGTTTCCTTGGAGCAACTGGCCCGCCGCGCCACCGCCGTCATGGTGAGCCCGTCGCCATTCTCGACCAACAGATCGAGCGCCGCCGTCAGCACCGCCTGCTGACGCGGGGTAAACACCTCTTCATTGACCTTGATGGTCACCGGCACGCGCAAACGCTCCTTGAATCCGAACACCACGACCGGACCCGGCCGATCGGGCAAAGGCGTACCGTACCGTACGGTTCTGTGCAAGGTTTTCTTTCGGGGATGAATTGGAAGAGATGCGGTGCCGCCGCCAGCCTACTCCACCATCACATCGCGAATAGCCCGCCAGCTTTGTGCATCCGGCGCGAGGAGCAGTTGCCCCTCGGTCATGGCGGGGTGATAGGGCTCGCCGGTCAGCAAGGCGGAATAGCCGCCGGCTTCTTGGTGGATGAGCCAGCCGGCGGCATGGTCCCAGGGCATGAGGCCGGCATTGATGGAGAAGATCAGGCTGCCCTGAATAATGAGACGGTATTCATAGGCCGAGCAGCGGAAGGTCTGGGTGCGGGCGAAGGCGGTGGCGCGGGCGGCGAAATCGGCGCGGCCGGTGGCGGGCGGCAGCGGCAGGGCCAGAAGGCCCAGCATATCGGCAACCGCACCGGCTTCGGCGACACGCATCGGCCGGCGCGCGCCGTTGGAGGCGACATGCCAGGCGCCGCCGCCCTTGCGGGCAATGAGGAAATCCGCCGTCAGCGGATAGTGGATGAGCCCGGCGACGACTTCGCCACCGGAGACGACGGCAACCATGGTGCCGAACAGCGGCAGGCCATGGGCAAAGTTCCAGGTGCCGTCCACCGGGTCGATGATGACGGCAAGCTCGGCCGTCTTGAGCCGATCGAGCAAAGTCGGATCGGCGGAGACGGCCTCCTCGCCGACCACCACGGCGCCGGGAAAGCGCGTGAGCAGCGCTTCCGACAGCATGCGCTCGACGCCGATATCGGCATCGGTGACCAGATCGTCCGGGCCGGTCTTAGTGCGGATGGCATCGCCGGTCAGGGCGAGAAAGCGCGGCAGGATTTCCTGCAACGCCGCCGCGCGCATATCCCCCATGATCGCATCGAGATCGGCATCGGAAAGCGTCGTCATGCGCGGCGCGCCTCGAGATAGGCCTTGAGAGCCGCCGGTTGGTCGGTCTGGATGGCGCTGATGCCGGCATCGATCAGCCTGCCCCAGATGGCATCGGGATCGGCCAGAGCCGCACGGTCGGTCCAGGTGCCGCTGCTGGGCTGGTCGAGCGTATTCATCCACAAAGCCATGCGCGCATGCTGGAACGCCTCGCGGCTGTCGGCAATGGTGTCGAGCGCGTCGAAACGGGTTTCGCACATGAAAGGCGAGAGCCCGGCGAGCAGCGCCAGCTTTTCGGCCCTGTCCTCGGCGGTGAAGCGGGTCATGGCCATGAATGGGACGGGATCGATGTTCTGCGCGCGCACCCAGTCGATATCCTGCTGCGTCATGGTCTTGGTCTTGAGGTCCACCTGTTCGGCGACGCCCATATCGCGGGCGCAGGCGGCGACTTCGGCGAAAAGATTGCGGTCCTTGAGGTCGAGGTCGACGAAGATGCGGCCGCGAATGATTTCCAGCGCCTGTTTAAGCGTCGGAATCCGGATGTCCGTCACGGCGCGCGTCTCGCCGCCATCGTCCTCGCGCAGATGGATGGCGGTCAGTTCGGCAATGGTCAGTTCCTCGGCGACACGGTCGATGCCGGCAACGCGCTGGAGGGTTTCGTCATGCATGAGGAAGAGTTCGCCATCGGCGCTTTTGCGCACGTCGAGTTCCACGATATTGCAGCCGCTGGCGATGGCGTTCTCGATGGCCGCAAGGCTGTTTTCGGGCGCGCCATGCCAGGCGCCGCGATGGGCGACGATGGCGCAGTCTCGGGACGGGTCGGCGATATAGTCGACATAGGAGGTCATGCAGAGGAACTCTTGTTATTGTTGAAGGCGTTTGGGAATGGCCCGGCCGGTTTCGGCATCGAACAGATGCAGCTTGTCGGAGGGCAAGCGGAGGAAGACCTCGCCGGCCGAGCCGGGATCGAAGCCGAAGGGCGTCGCGATGCGCAGGCCCGTATCGGCATCGAGGCCGGCGGACAACACGCTGTGCGAGCCCAAATCTTCGCGATAGCGCACCGTGGCCCTGACGGCGTCGGCGGCAGGTGCGTCGGCGAGCAGCACGTCTTCCGGACGAATGCCGAGCTGGAAAGCGCCGCTGAGGCGGCATTCGGCAACGGCACGACCATCGGCAAGACGCAGCACCGCGCCGTCACCCTTCACCGGCAGGAGATTCATCGGCGGGGCGCCGATGAAACCGGCGACGAAGACCGAAGCCGGGCTGTGATAAATCTCACGCGGCGTCGCGAATTGCTCGATACGGCCCTTGTTGAGGATCAGGATGCGGTCGGCCAGGGTCATGGCCTCGACCTGATCGTGCGTGACGAAGACCGTGGTGGCGCCGATGCGCCTGTGCAGCTCCGCCAGTTCAATGCGCATATCGTGGCGCAATTGCGCATCGAGATTGGAGAGCGGCTCATCGAAGAGCAGCACGCCGGGCTCGCGCACGATCGCCCGACCGATGGCGACGCGCTGGCGCTGGCCGCCGGAGAGCTGGCCGGGCTTGCGTTCGAGCAGCCCCGCAAGCCCCAGCATAGCCGCCACGGCATTGACGCGCTCGATCCGCTCGGCCTTGGCCATGCCGGCGACCTTGAGGCTATAGGCCATGTTGTCGAAGACGCTCATATGCGGATAGAGCGCGTAGTTCTGGAATACCATGGCGATGCCGCGATGCTTGGGTTCGAGATCCTGCACCTCGCGGCCACCGATGAGGATGCGGCCGGCGCTGACCCGTTCGAGCCCCGCGATCATCTGCAACAGGGTGGACTTGCCGCAGCCGGACGGGCCGAGCACCACGGTGAATTCGCCTGCCCGCAATTCGGCATCGAGCGGGGGGATGACCACCGCCCCTTCGTCATAGGACTTGCTGATGCCGGCGAGCGTAATGGACGAGGCAGCCGCGCGAATGGCGGTGTCGATGGCGTTCATTTTATTTCTCCGAAAGGACGAGGCCGCGCACGAGGTAGCGCTGCAGCAGCGCGATCATCAGCAGGGGCACGGAGGAGACGACGATGGCGCCGGCCATGATCATGGGGAAGTCGGGCACGGCGCCGTCGGAATCGGGAAGGAGCCGGGCAAGCCCCACCACCGCAGTCTGCATATTGGGGGTCGAACTTGCCACCAGCGGCCACAGATATTGCGTCCAGCCACCGAGAAAGGTCAGCACGAACAGCGCGGCGAAATTGCTGCGCGACAGCGGCAGCAGGATATCGACGAGAAAGCGCAGGGCCCCTGCCCCATCCATGCGCGCCGCCTTGACCAGATCGGCCGGCAGCGTGCGGAAGAATTGCCGGAACAGGAACGTGCCGGTGCCGTGCGCGACGAGCGGCGCGATCAGGCCGAGATGGGTATTGAGCACGCTCCATTCGAGCCGAACGGGCGCGCCGAAGGCATTGGCGATGAGGCCGTTGAGCCCGGTGACGTCGAAGAGGGCATTGATCGGCGACAGGACGTTGGAGGCCACCTGATAGGTGGTGATGACGCGGATATCGAGCGGCAGCATGATGGTGGCGAGGATCGCCGCGAAGGCGAAGCCGGCCCAGCGGATGCGGAAGAACACCAGCACATAGGCGGACAGGAACGACAGCACGCAGGTGGCCAGCGCGTCGCCGAATGCGACGATGCCGGAATTCAGCATCTGGATGGGAATGCGCGTCTCGGTGAAGATGCGCATGGCATTGTTGAAGAACTGGTCGCCCGGATACCAGGCGAGACCGCCGCGCAGCACGAATTCGTAGGACTGCGTCGCCGTGGTCAGGGTGAGGTAGAGAGGCCCGAGAATATAGACCATGCCGACGATCAGGATGAGGCCGGCCACGATATTGAGCGAACGCGCGTTTTCGACCATTCTTACCGCTCGTAATTGATGCGCCGGCCGAGAAAGACGAACTGGCCCGCAGTCAGGATGATGACGAAGACCATCAGCGCCGCGGTCTGCGTCGCCGCGCCGGAAAGGTCGTAGCCGTTGAAGCCGTCGACATAGATCTTGTAGACGAGCAGCGATGTCGCCCCGCCCGGCCCGCCCTGGGTCATGGTATCGACAAGGGCGAAGGCGGAGGTGACGCTTTCGGTGAACTCCAGCACCAGCGTCAGGAAGACCTGCGGCATCACCAGCGGCAACTGCACGTCGAAGATACGCCGCCACGGCCCTGCCCCATCCATGGCGCCGGCCTGATGCAGCGTGCGCGGAATGGATTGCAGTCCCGCGAGGAGAATGACGAAATTGAACGGAATGCCGCCCCAGACATGGGCGGCGATCAGCATGACGAAGGCGTCACCGCCATCGATGCCCGGATTCCACAGGCCCGGAAACATCTGGTTGAGCGGGGCGAGGATGCCGACAAAGGGGTTGAAGATGAAGGCGAACACCACGCCGATCGAAGCGCCCGCGACGGCCTTGGGCCAGACCAGCACATTGCGCGCCGGATAGGACAGCCGGATCTGCCGGTCGGCGGCGACGGCAAGGATCAGCGGGATCAGCACCGCAAGCGAGGACCCGACGACCATGAAGATCAGGGTCTTTTGCAGGCTCTCCCAGAACTTCGGATCGGACAGCACGCGAGCGAAATTGGCCCAGCCGACGAAGAGCGAGCCGCCGCCGAAAGGCCGTTCGAGAAAGAACGACCAGTAGAAGGCCTGGAAGATCGGGACGTAAAAGAAGATGACGATCAGAAGCGCCATCGGCGCGACCAGGAGGATCGGCAGCCAGCGATTGGTGAACAGCGCTTGCGGGGCAAAGGACATGAGAAAGGGTCCGGCATGAAATGAGCGGCACGGAGCCAGAGGCCCCGTGCCGCATGGCCGCGATCAGGGCAGGGTCACGCCCTGATAGGTCTGTTCGAAGCGGCGTAGCAGTTCGTCGCCGCGGGCCTTGGCATTGTCGAGCGCCACCTGCATGGTCTGGTCGCCATTAAAGGCCTTCTGCGTCTCTTCCATGAAGACTTCACGGAACTGGACGTAGAAGCCGAGACGGATGCCGCGGCTGTCGGCGGTGGCCGGCTGGTTCATGGATTCGATGCCGATGCCGGCGGTCGCATATTTGGCGTCGTCGGCTTCGCCGCTGGCGGTGATGGCGTCCATCACGTCGTTGGTGACGGGCACATAGCCGGTGGCAGCGGTGAAATACATCTGCTGCTGGGGCTGGCGCAGGAAATCGAGGAAGGTCTTGGCGGCCTCCACCTCGGCATCGGAATGGCCCTTCATCACATAGATGGAAGCGCCGCCCACCAGCGTATTATGGCGCTCGTAATCCTCATACATCGGCGCCATGCCGACGGTGATCTCGTACTTGCCCTCGAAGGCGGCGGCGGAAGCGGCATAGGAGCCGGACGAGCCTTCCATCATGGCGCATTCGCCGGCATTGAAGGCCGCCGTGTAATTGCCGGCAGCGGTGTCGGCATTGAGCTTGACGAGGCCTTCATTGCGCCACTCCACCAGATTGGCCAGGTGCTGGGCGGCAAAGGTGGTGTTGAAGACATATTCGGCGTCGAGCCCGTCATAGCCATTGTGATTGGTGGCGATCGGCAGGCCATGACGTGCGGAGAACTGTTCGAGCACGCGCCAGGTATCGCCATCGGTGACGAAGGGACAGCTATTGCCGGCGTCCTTGAGCTTGCGGGCAGCGGCGATCACTTCTTCCCAGGTCGTCGGGGTCTCGGTGATGCCGGCTTCTTCGAGCTGCGTCTTGTTGGTGTAGAACAGGAGCGTCGAGGAATTATAGGGCTGCGAGAACAGACGGCCGTCATGGGTCTCGTAATAGGACCGGGCGCCGGTGATGTAATTGCCCCAATCGACATCGGGCAGAATGTCCTGAACCGGAACCACGGCATCGGACAGCATTAGGTCGAGCGTGCCGGCATCGAAGAACTGGATGAGAACCGGAGCATTGCCCGAGCGATAGGCGGCAATGGCCTTCTGCATCGAGACTTCATAGCTGCCCTGGCCGACGCAGGTGACCTTGTGATCGGACTGGGCTTCATTATACGCGTCGCACTGGGCGAGGATCGCCTCTTCGACATTGCCCGTATTGCCGTACCAGAATTCGAAATCGGTGGCCTGGGCCGTGCCGGCGCCAGCCATCAGGGCAGCCATGCCGGCTGCCAGGGTGGAGAATTTCATCGTTGCCTCGACTGTTTGTTTTGCGGCCGCTTTTGGGAGCACCGTCCGCTACAGGTAAATTACTACACTTTATGTGTAACAAAGCGATGACGCAGAAAGACCACGCAGAACCGGCGAAAACCCAGCCTGTGACAGAACGATGATGGGACAATCTGCGTTTCGCAGACACCAAATTATTACTCTTGAATGGTAATAGCCGCCAGGGAGGTAGAAGAATGACCTATTCGCCCGGCGAGCTGATCTCGCCTCGCTTCGCCCGCAGTGCCGAAGGCATGATCGTGTCGCCCAATGAGCGCGCGCTGCTGCGGCTCATCTGGCGCAACCCGGGCGTGTCGCGCTCGGAGCTCACGGCCCATTCCGATCTCACCCAGCAATCGATCTACCGCATCATCGACCAGCTAGTGGAACGCGGCATCGTGGCCTTGGGCGCCCCCAAGCCCGGAGTCGGGCGCGGCCAGCCGAGCCCGACGCTGAAGCTCGACGGCCGCTACGCCTATAGCTGCGGCATCTCCGCCAATACCGACATTATCGGCATCTGCCTGATGGACCTGGCCGGGCGCGTTCTCGGCGAGGCCAGCATCGATCTGCGCGAACACTCAATGGCCGAGGCCCTCGACCGGGTGAAGGCGGCACTCGCTGCGGAGCAGAAACGCAACGGGCTCGATCCGGAAGCCTTTTTCGGCATCGGCTTCGCCATTGCCGGCTATCATGTCGGCGGCACGCGCTACAACGCGCCGCTGCCGCTGCATGAATGGTCGCTGATCGAGCTGGGTCCGCTCCTGTCGGATTATTTCGGCAAGCCGGTCTGGGTGCATAACGGCGCCAATACCGCATCCATGGCCGAGGCCATGTTCGGGGTCGGCCGCTATATCAAGCACTTCGCCTATCTCAGCTTCAATTACGGCTTTGGCGGCGGGCTGATCATCGACGGCGAATTGCTGCTCGGCGGCAATGGCAATGCCGGGGAATTTTCCGGCATTTTCGACGCCGAGGAATCCAAGCACCGCCCGGCGCTGCAATATCTGATCGAGCGGCTGAACCGCAACGGCGTCGAGGTCCCCTCGATCAACTTCATGCGCCGGAATTTCGATCGCAACTGGCAGGGCGTCGCCGACTGGGTGGAAGAGGTCACGCCCGCCTATAACCGGCTGATCAACGCCATTCGCGCCGTCATCGACCCCCAGGCCATCGTCTTCGGCGGCCAGGTGCCCTCCGACCTCGCCCAGATCCTGATCGAACGCACCCGCATCTACGACCGCCCCCGCTACGGCGTGAACCGCCCCACCCCCAAGCTGATCATATCCGACATAGACGGCGACGCCTCCGCCATGGGCGCCGCCGTGGCGCCGTTCAAGGCGGAGTTTTTCTAGACCAACGCTATTCGATCGTCTCGACGATCTTGTCGAGGACGATGCGGGCGGCGGTTGGGCCGGCGTTGAGGTAGAAGGGGTCGAAATCGACTTCGACGGCGTGGCCCGCGGCGACGCCTTCCAGCGTCGGCCATAGTGTCGCCTCGGTCAGCACCTTGATGCCGTCGCCGCGGCCGGCATAGAAAATCCAGTCCGCATCGGCCTGATCGAGCAGTTCGGGGCTGATATCTTCCGAGGTCTTGTTGAAGCTCTGGGCTTCGGGACGGGCCAGCCCCATATCCTCGGCGATGCTGCCGGCGAAGGACGGCACCCCGAAGATGCGGGTGCGGTCGCCCGTCGACTGGATGAACGACACCGTGGGCGATGCATCTGCCACGGTTGCCGCGAAGGCTTCCGCATCGGCGTGATATTGATCGAGAAAAGCTTCCGCCCGTTCGCGCCGGCCGAGCGCATCGGCGGTCAGCAGGTAAATGACCTTCCAGTTGACGCCGGTGGCATTGGTCACCACGGTCGGGGCGATCTGCGACAGCAGCTCATATTGCGCCCGCTCCTCCGGCGTGTCGGTGCTGGCATTGACGAGGATCAGATCGGGACGCGCTTCGGCCAGGGCTTCGAGATCGATCTCGAGCCGCAGGCCGAGATCGAGCACATCCCCGAACTTGTCGGCGAATTCGGGATAGGCCGTGACCAGATAGGGATCGACCAGATCGGCCTGCCCTGCCCCGCGCGTGCTGGCGACCGGCACCACGCCCACCGCCAGCGCGCTGTCGAACTGCCCCGTCGAAATGATCGCGACCCGCTGCGGCTCGCTCTCGATGACGGTCTCGCCCAGAACATGCCGGACGGTCCGCGGGAAAACGCCATCGGCGGCATCGCTGCCCAGCCCCTCGAGCGCGCGCGGAGCGGTATGAACGGCCTCCTGCGCGGCAGCCGGAACGACGAAAGCGAGCAGGGCCAGGGAAACCACGGCGATGCGGCGGAAGGGGAAGGACATGGATGGGCACCTAAAATGTAGCGGGTGCCAATGTGATATGATAAGGCGAGTTTTTGTGTCAACTTTACTTCTCGGCCTTCCGTGACGGCAATTCCATCCAGCAATCCGCCCGGCGGACGCAGCCGGGCCGGGCGCCGGGCGGCAGGCCTCATCCTGCTTCTTGCGGCGCTGCTCTGCCTCGGGCTGTTGAGCATAGGTATCGGCGCCCGCCCCATTCCGCCGGATATCGCCGCGAGGGCCCTGCTCTTTCCCGATGGCGGGCGCGATGCGCTGATCGTGTGGGATCTGCGCCTGCCCCGCACTGTGCTCGGCATACTGGTCGGCATCGGTCTCGGGCTCAGCGGCGCCATGATGCAGGCGCTGACGCGCAACCCGCTGGCCGCTCCGGGTCTGTTGGGTATCAATGCCGGCGCCGCCTTTCTCGTCGTCATCGCCATTTCCGCGCTCGGCGTCACCAGCTTTTCGGGCTATGTCTGGTTCGCGCTCGCCGGATGCGCCGCAACCGCCGCCATCGTCTATCTGCTCGGCGGCCATAGCAGCGCCTCGGTGCAGCAGGTGCGTCTGGTGCTCGCCGGCGCTGCCGTCACCGCCTGCCTTGGGGCGGCGACAGGGATCATCACCCTGTTCAACGCGCAGACCTTCGATTCCTACCGCTTCTGGGTGGTCGGCTCGCTGCAGAACCGCACGCCCGAAGTCGCCTTTCAGGTGTTGCCCTTCATCGCCATTGGCGCCGCCATCGCCATGACCATGGGCGGCCGCCTCAATGCCCTGGCGCTGGGCGACGATGTCTGCCGCGCCCTCGGCATCAGGCTGGGACAGGTGCGTACTTTCAGCCTCATCGCCATTGCGCTTTTATGCGGCGGCTCCACCGCCGCTGCCGGCCCGGTCGGCTTTGTCGGCCTCATGGTACCCCATGCCGTGCGCCTGCTCGTAGGATCGGACTGGCGGTGGATCCTGCCCTATAGCCTTCTGGCCGGGCCCGTCATCGTCCTCGCCAGCGATATTCT
>Ga0182735_1000184_pt1 | contig 70865 bp, 56 predicted proteins | sample eDN5th30CKraftMG_FD_128524 | JGI IMG/M metagenome (GOLD analysis project Ga0182735, IMG submission 128524) | Enriched Miracle-Growth compost microbial communities from Emeryville, California, USA - eDNA 5th pass 30_C Kraft MG (version 2) (version 2) ... | reverse complement strand
GGCCTCGGCCCGCTGACCGAAGAGGGCTCGGGCCTGCTCATCATGGCGATCGCCGGCGGCGCGCTCGTCGTCGTGCAGGGTTGGCTCGCCGACACCGTCGGCCTGCAGAACAGCTTCTGGCTCACCGCAGCGTGCGAACTCTATGTCCTCTTCTATGCCCTCTGGGGCTCAAAGCCGACACAGGCCCTGCCCGACGAGGTGCTGGAGACGCAGGCCGCTTGACGCGCGGTAGCGGACGGGGCCGGCGGCACTGGCGCCGGCCCCGTCCGAACCCGCAAAACTCTTGCTTCGTCCGCCTTCAGCCGGTCATGGCGCTGCGCGTGTCCTCGAGCGCGAGGTCGATGAGCAGATTCATCGCCTCGGCGGCACCATCGCCGTCGCCGGCGGAAATCGCATCATACACGCGGACATGATCGGGGATCGGATTGCGCGGCAGTGCGCGCGCGCGCTGCTTGAACTGCGTCGTCCAATTCACCGCCGCGCTGATGCTCGCGCTCAGCACCATCAGCGCCTGATTGGCGGTGGCATGCAGAATCGCATTGTGAAAATCCCTGTCGGCGGCGCGCCCGGCCTCGGTGGTCAGCGTATGCCGGCGCATGTCGGCAAGCGCGGTCTTCATGATCTTGAGGTCGGTCTTGTCGCGCCGCTGCGCGGCCAGCCGGGCGGCGGCGGGTTCGACGATCGCGCGCAGCTCGAACAGGCTGCGCACAAACTCCATGTCGGGCTCGCCCGCGAAGGCCCATCCGAGCACTTCGGGATCGAGCAGGTTCCAGCGCTCGCGCGGCAGCACGCGCGTTCCGGCCTTCGGGCGGCTCGCCACCAATCCCTTGGCGGTGAGTACCTGAATCGCCTCGCGATAGGCGCTGCGCGAGACCTGAAGCTCTTCGGCAAAGGCCACTTCGCCGGACAGGACGTCGCCGGGCGCATATTTGCCAGACAAGATATCGGTGCCCAGCCGGTGCGCGATCGCACCGTGCAGACGCCGGCCGGGGCCGCGCGGTTCCTCCACCAGCTTCGCCATTTCCTTTCCCTTGCCCGGTTCAGCCTTTGTCACGATATCAGCGACCTCCTGACCCTGAACCCTAACAGCCCGCCCGCAAGGAAGGAACGACAAAGATTGCGTTTGGCGTTCACTCGAAATATGTCGGAGTAAATAAGGAGCCCCTCACATGTCAGATTTCCATTCCATCGCCGCCGAAACCGGTCAGCCCCATGGTGAGCCGCTCAGGGTCGACAGCCCCGCAGATGTCGCGGAAGCCTGCCGGAAAGCCGACGCCGCGTTCGACGCCTATCGCGCGACCGGCCGCGAGGAGCGCGCCGCCTTTCTCGAACGAATCGCCGAGGAAATACTCGCCATCGGCGATTCGCTCATCGAGGCGGCAATGACCGAAAGCGGCTTGCCGCGCGCGCGTCTCGAAGGCGAGCGCGGTCGCACCGTCGGTCAGCTTCGCCTGTTCGCCGATGTGGTGCGCAAGGGCCGCTGGCAACAGCTTCGCATCGACCCCGCCATCCCCGACCGTCAGCCGCTGCCGCGCCCCGACCTGCGTCTTCGCATGATTCCGGTCGGCCCGGTCGCCATATTCGGCGCTTCGAACTTCCCGCTCGCCTTCTCGACGGCCGGTGGCGACACCGCGTCGGCGCTGGCCGCCGGCTGCCCCGTCGTCGTCAAGGGACACCCGGCCCACCCGATCACCGGCGGGCTGGTGGCACGGGCGATCGCCAGCGCTGTGGCCGCCTGCGGGCTTCCCGAAGGCGTTTTCCAGCATCTTTCCGGCCCCTCGAACGATCTGGGCGCGGCGCTCGTCGGTGATCCGCGGATCATGGCGGTCGGCTTCACCGGCTCGCGCGCCGGCGGTCTGGCGCTCATCAACATCGCACAGGCCCGCGACGTTCCGATTCCCGTTTACGCCGAAATGTCGAGCATCAATCCCGTCCTGTTACTGCCCGAGGCGCTGAAGGCGCGCGGCGCGGCGCTCGGCGCGGCCTTCGTCGGCTCGCTCACCATGGGCGCCGGCCAGTTCTGCACCAATCCCGGCCTCGTTCTGGCCGTCGAAGGCGAGGGGCTCGATGCCTTCGTCTCTGCGGCCGGACAGGCCGTGACGCAAGCGCAGCCGCAGACGATGCTGACCGTCGGCATTCGCGATGCCTATGCAAAAGGCGTCGCGACCCTCGGCGCCTGTCCCGGCGTCGAAACGCTGGCGCGCAGCGCCGAAGGCGACCGCACCCGCGGCGACGCCGTGCTGTTCCAGACCACCGGCGATGCCTTTCTGGCCGACCGCGCGATGGGCGACGAAGTCTTCGGTGCGGCCTCGATCGTCGTGCGCTGCAAGGACGAAGCCGAACTCGCGAGGGTCGTTGCCGGGCTCGAAGGCCAGCTCACCGCCACCCTGCACATGGACGCCGCCGACGAAGGCATGGCGGCGCGCCTTCTGCCCATACTCGAGCGCAAGGCGGGCCGGATCCTCGCGAACGGCTGGCCGACTGGCGTCGAAGTCTGTCATGCGATGGTTCACGGCGGCCCCTTTCCGGCCACGTCCGATCCGCGCACCACCTCGGTGGGTAGCCTCGCCATCGACCGCTTCCTGCGCCCGGTCAGCTATCAGAATATCGCCCAGGACGTCCTGCCTGCGGAGCTGCGCGACAGCGCCATGGGCGACGGCGTCCCCCGCCTGATCGACGGCACGCTCAAGCTCAACTGACACCAGCCACCTTGCCGCGTCGCGCCAACACGAACGAGCGCGCCGCGATCCGGGAGAGACACATGACTTATCTTCGCCTGCTTCAGCATCGCGCAGCCGACGGCTCGCGGTCGGTCATTCTTGCCGAAGGCGACACGGCGCATTTCCTTCCCGGCGTGACGTCGGTCCGCGAATTGGCGCAGCGGGCGATCGCGGCGGGCGAAACTCTGACCGACACCGCCCGCGCCTGCGGACGGGGTGCGGGTGTCGACATTCGCGCCGAATTCGACGCGGGCCGCCTTTTGGCGCCGATCGATCATGCGGACGCGGCGCACCTGATCCTGTCGGGCACCGGCCTGACGCATCTCGGCTCGGCCGAAGGCCGCGACAAGATGCACCGCGAGGCCGCGGCGAGCGAGAAGCAGACCGATTCGATGCGCATGTTTCTGGAAGGCCTCGAAGGCGGCAAGCCCGCGCCGGGCGAGGTCGGACAGCAACCCGAATGGTTCTACAAAGGCGATGGTTCGCAGCTCGTCGGCCCCAGGGATCCGCTCCCGATGCCGGCCTTTGCAAAGGACGGCAGCGAAGAACCCGAGGTCGCCGGTATCTATCTCGTCGGTGAAGATGGCACCCCCTATCGACTGGGGTTCGCGCTCGCCAACGAATATTCGGACCATGTGACCGAGCGGCACAACTACCTCTGGCTCGCACATTCGAAGCTGCGCCGCGCCGCATTGGGCGCGGAACTGCTGCTCGGCACCCCGCCCGCGGGCATCGAGGGCACCAGCCGTATCCGGCGCGACGGGGAACTGCTCTGGGAAAAGCCGTTTCTTTCGGGCGAGGCGAATATGTCGCACACGATCGCCAACCTCGAGCATCATCATTTCAAATATGATCTCTTCCGGCGGCCGGGCGACATTCACGTCCATTTCTTCGGCACCGCGACGCTGTCGTTCAGTGACGGGGTGACGACGCAGGAAGGCGACGTCTTCGAGATTTCGGCCTTCCCCTTCGCGCTGCCGCTCGCCAACTCGCTGGCGCGCGCCGAGGCCCGCGCGGTCGCGGTCAAGGCGCTCTGAACGATGGACCCGATCCGCATCGCCGTCGTCGGTCTCGGCAAGATCGCCCGCGACCAGCATCTGCCTGCCATCGCCGGCAATGCCGCCTTCAGCCTGGCTGCGACCGTAAGCCCGCACGATCCCGGCCGGGAGGGCGTCGCCCATTTCGCCAGCCTCGGCGACCTGCTCTACGGCGGACCGGCGATCGATGCCGTCGCGCTCTGCACCCCGCCGCAGGTGCGCTACGATCTGGCGGCGCTGGCGCTGAAGCGCGGCGTTCACGTCTTCCTCGAAAAGCCGCCGGGGGCGACGCTGAGCGAGGTGGTCGCGCTGCGCGAGCGGGCCGACAAGGTCGGTGTCACGCTTTTCGCTGCCTGGCATTCGCGCTTCGCCGCGGGCGTCGCGCCGGCGCGTGCCTGGCTGGCCGAACGCACGATCCACAAGGTCTCGATCGTCTGGCGCGAGGATGTGCGCGTCTGGCACCCCGGGCAGGCGTGGATCTGGGAGCCCGGCGGCCTCGGCGTATTCGATCCGGGGATCAACGCCCTGTCGATCCTCACCCATATCCTGCCGCGTCCGGTCTTCCTCGAGGACGCCGCGCTCAGCATTCCGGAAAATCGGGCCGCCCCGATCGCAGCTGAACTGCGCCTTCGCGACACCGCGGGGGCGGACATTCATATGGATCTCGACTGGCGCCAGACCGGCCCGCAAAGCTGGAACATTACGGTCGAAACCGACGCGGGAACGCTCAAGCTGTCGAGCGGCGGCGCGGTGCTGACCCTGCCCGGCGGGACCGAGCACAATGAGGACCTCGAATATCCCGGCCTCTATTCGCGCTTCGCCAATCTGATCCGCGGCGGGCGCAGCGACGTCGACATCGACCCGCTCCGCCTCGTTGCCGACGCCTTTCTGCGCGGACGGCGCGAGAGCGTCGAACCCTTCAACGACTGACCCCTTCGGGGAGGAGAGACCAAGATGCTGAGGACGCTTCGCCATACGGCGACATTTCTGCTGCTGGGCGCCACCGCGCTCGCGGGGACGGCGCACGCCGATACCGGAGGAAAGCCGACGACGGCGGTGATCCACGCCGATGCGCCCGGCCCGGTCTATAACAAGGAGATTTTCACGCAATTCGCCGAGCATCTGGGCAACGGCATCTACGGCGGCCTGTGGGTCGGCACCGACAGCAAGATCCCCAACACCAACGGCTTTCGCAACGATGTCGTCGGCGCGCTGCGCAACCTCTCGGTTCCGGTCATCCGCTGGCCCGGCGGCTGTTTCGCGGACGAATATCACTGGCGCGAAGGCATCGGCCCGCAAAGCGAGCGTCCGGTCAAGATCAACACCCACTGGGGCGGCGTGACCGAACCCAACAGCGTCGGCACCCACGAGTTTTTCGAGCTGGTGCGCCAGGTGGGCGCCCGGGCCTATGTCGCGGGCAATGTCGGTAACGGCTCGCCGCGCGAGATGGCCGAGTGGGTCGAATATATGACGGCGCCGGCCGGCAACCTTGCCGACGAACGCGCCAGGAACGGCCACAAGGAGCCATGGTCGGTTCCCTATTTCGGCGTCGGCAACGAGCTTTGGGGCTGTGGCGGCAATATGCGCGCCGAATATGCCGCCGATGTGACGCGCCGCTATGCCACCTTCATCAAGGCGCCGGCCGGCATGAAGATCCTGAAGATCGCAGCGGGCGCGAACGTCGACGATTATAACTGGACCGAGACGATGATGCGCGTCGCCGCGTCGACGCTCGACGGCCTGTCGCTCCATTATTATGTGCTTCCCGGCGGCGGCTGGCCACCGCGCGCGCCGGCGACCGGCTTCGACGAAAGCGCCTGGGCCGATACACTGCATCAGGCCTGGCGCATGGACGAGCTGATCGCCAGGCACAGCGCGATCATGGACAAATACGACCCCGAAAAGCGCATGTTCCTCGCGGTCGACGAATGGGGCGCATGGTATGCGCAGGATCCGGGAACGCATCCGGGCTTCCTGCGTCAGCAGAACACGCTGCGCGACGCGCTGATCGCCGCGATCAATCTCGACATCTTCGCCCGGCACGCCGACCGCGTCCGCATGACCGCCATCGCCCAGATGGTGAATGTGTTGCAGGCGATGATCCTGACCGACGGCGACAAGATGGTCCTGACCCCGACTTATCATGTCTTCGAGATGTACAAGCCGTGGCAGGACGCCACCGTGCTGCCGATCGACATCGACACGCCGACCTATGCCAAGGGTCAATATAGTCTGCCGGCCGTCAGCGGTTCGGCGGTGAAAGGCAGGGATGGCAAGATCCATGTCGGACTGTCGAACGCCGACCCGACCGAGGCCAACAGCGTGACGATCGCACTCGACGGCGTGGCCGCCCGGCGGGTTTCGGGGCGCATCCTGACCGCCGCCACGATCGACGCGCACAACAGCTTCGATGCGCCGCTGGCCGTCCGACCCGCGCCCTTCTCGGGGGCGGGCGTCAAGGGCGGCAAGCTCGTCGTGACCTTGCCGGCCAAGTCGGTGGTCGTGCTCGAGCTGCAATGACGAGGTCCCTCCTCCTCGCCGCGGCGCTCGGCCTCGCCGTGCCCGCTTCCGCCGCCGCCGGGCAGCAGGTAGCGGCCGGTGCGAACGATCGGCTGTCGGGCGATCTGACCGTGCACGATCCGGTGATCATTCGCCAAGGCGACACCTATTATGTGTTCAGCACGATTGGCAAATATGTGGGAATCAAGACCTCGCGCGATCTCGCGCAGTGGAAGGACGCCGGCGCGGTTTTCGCCGAGATTCCGGCGTGGGCCAGGCAGGCCATCCCCGGCGCCGAAGGCCTGTGGGCCCCTGACATATCCTATGTGAACGGTGAATATCGCCTCTATTATTCGGTCTCGACTTTCGGCTCCAACCGCTCGGCCATCGGCCTTGCGACCAGCCCCACGCTCGATCCGAACGCCCCGAACTACGGCTGGAAGGATCATGGGCTCGTTGTCCTGTCCACGGCCGAGGACGATTTCAACTCGATCGACCCGAACCTCGTCGTCGATGCCGAAGGACGTCAGTGGCTCGCGCTCGGAAGCTTCTGGAGCGGGATCAAGCTCTTCGCGCTCGATCCCGCGACCGGCAAACCGGCGCCGGGAAGCGAGCCCTATTCGATCGCGCGGCGCATCGCGCCCGCCGGCGGACCGGCGGCGATCGAAGCGCCGTTCATCATCGGCCACGGCGGCTGGTATTATTTGCTCGTTTCCTATGATTATTGCTGCAAGGGCGCGAACAGCACCTATTATACGGTCGTCTCGCGCTCGCGCCGGATCACCGGTCCCTATCGGGGCAAGGACGGCAGCGAGATGATGTCGGGCGGGGGGACGATCTTCCTGCGCGCCGATTTGCAGGAACAGGAGCGGTTTCGCGGACCCGGCCATGCCGGCGCATTCACCGACACCGATGGGACGACCTACGTGGTCTATCACGCCTATGACAAGCAGCGGAACGGCACCCCGACTCTGCGCATCGCGCGTGTGCGCTGGGACGCGGACGGCTGGCCGGTCGCCGAATAGGGCAAGTCACCTGCGGGCAGTCATTCAACTTGGGAGAGGACAAGATGCCGTTCAGAATTTCGCGTCGTGCATTCGCGGCCGGCGCCGCTCTGTTACCCATCGCCTGCTCGCGGGCTGGCGGCGTGGTGCCGGCCGCGGCAATCGGTGGCTCCGCGCTGCCGCTTCCCGTCCTTGCCAATCCGCTCGTGAAGCAGCGGGCCGACGCCCAGATCTTCCGGCACGAAGACGGCAACTATTATATGACCGGGTCGGTCCCCGAATATGACCGTCTCATCCTGCGCCGCTCGCATACGCTTGCCGGGCTGACCGACGCCGAAGAACGCGTCCTGTGGCGGCACGAGGCGAGCGGGCCGATGTCGGGCTTCCTGTGGGCGCCCGAACTGCATTTCGTCGGCGGGCGCTGGATCGTCTATTTCGCGGCCGGCCCCAGCGGCGGCGGCGAGGATGTCTTTCGCATCCGCACCTATGCCGTGATATGCGACGGCCCCGACCCGATGACGGGAAGCTGGTCGGTGCTCGGCCAGTTCGACGCGCCCTGGGACAGCTTCAACCTCGATTCGACGATCTTCACGCATCGCGGGACGCAATATTTCGCCTGGGCGCAGCGCGAACCGGGCATCGAGACGAATTCGAATCTCTATATCGCGCCGCTGGCCACGCCGCTGACGCTGGCGGCGCCCGCCGCGCGGCTGACCGTGCCGACGCTCGACTGGGAAGTGCGCGGTTTCAAGGTCAACGAGGCTCCCGCCATACTGGAGCGGGGCGGCAAGCTGTTCATGACCTATTCGGCGAGCGCAACCGATGCGCGCTATTGCCTCGGCCTGCTCAGTGCGGATGCCGATGCCGACATCATGGATCCGCGGGCCTGGACCAAAGCGTCCGAACCCGTCTTCTCCACCTGCCGCGAAACCTCGGTCTATGGGCCCGGCCACAACAGCTTCACCGTCGACGAAGACGGCCGCGACATGCTCGTCTATCATGGCCGCGATTATGAGGCGATCGAAGGCGATCCGCTGTTCAACCCCGACCGTCATACCCGCGTGCAGCGCCTTTATTTCGATGCGCAGGGCAACCCCGATTTCGGCGTCCCCGTCGGCAACGGACCGTTGCCCGAACGCTTCGCGCCGGCGGGCCGGTCCGGCGCCTGGCTCGCCCATGCCGGCACGCGGGCCTTCGTCGGCTCCGCGCCGCTCGCGCAGACGCAGTTTCGTTCACTGCCCGATGCGAACGGCGATCTGCGTCTCTCGCCCATTCTTCTGCGCGATCATTGCCTTGCCGCCACCGCGAGTGGCGGGGTCGAGATTCAGCCGTCCGCCGCAGGCGATCGCGCGCCCGGCAGCGAGCTGTTCAAGCGCCAGCCCGGCCCGCGCAAGGACTGCGTCATTCTCGAATCGGTCGCCTATCCCGGCAAGGCGCTTGCGCATGACGCGGGCTCGCTCCGACTGGCTCCCGCAGGCGAAGCAGCCAGTATCTGGGACATTTCATAGGCTTGATAAATCCGACTAAATAATATCCGCTTCGGGACCATGAAGGCCATGTGTGGCGCAAATGTCGCACGAATCAGGTATAATTCCCCGCGCTAGCAGAATTGGCTTGCAAATTTTAACTCCGACAAATTATAGGCCTCGCTGGTTCATAAGGGCATGGTATCGGCCAGCCTCAATGGGAGGATAGACTATGGCGCTCAAGCCAATCGCATTCTGCACAGCATCCATTCTGGCCCTGAGCCTCGCCGGCGTTGCCCATGCGCAAAGTCAGAGCGATCAGGGCGCTTCCGCGGCTTCCGAAGACAATGGCCAGTCCGCGGCCGAGGGTATCATCGTCACCGGCGTTCGCGCATCGATCGTCGGCGCGCTGAATGTCCGCAAGGAATCGGTGCAGATCGTCGACTCGGTCGTGGCCGAAGATGTCGGTAAATTGCCGGACAATAACGTCGTCGAAGCGCTCCAGCGCGTGACCGGCGTGCAGGTGACCGACCGCGCCGGCGGCGAAGCTGCCACGGTGACGATTCGCGGCCTTCCCGATCCGCTGACCACGCTCAATGGCCGCAACATCTTCACCGCGGCGGGCCAGTCGTTCGCGTTGCAGGATATTTCGGCTAACCTCGTCAAGCAGGTCGACGTCTACAAGACTCGTTCCTCCGATCAGATCGAAACCGGCCTTGCGGGCCAGATCGACGTCAAGACGCGCAGTCCGTTCGACTTCGACGGCTTCGCGATCTCGGGCCTCGCACGCGGAATCTATAACGAGCAGGCCGACAGCTTTAACCCCAATGTCGCGCTGCTCGTCAGCGACCGCTGGGAAACCGGCATCGGCGACATCGGCCTGCTGGTCAACGGCAGCTGGAGCCGGACCAAATACCGGAACATGTCGACGACCGCAGGCGCCTTCGTTCCGTTTGCGACGGAAAATCCGCCTGTCGGATCGGGGCTGGCTCCGCTCGAGCGAATTTTCTCCGGCTGGCAGCCCGGCCTCGACTACGGCCTGCCGACCGAGCCGGGTTCGACGATCGACTATAATGGCGTCGCCGTCCCATATTATCTGTCGCGCGACGCCGTCTTCAGCTCGGATCTCTATGGCAAGCGCGAACGCCCGTCGGTCAACGTCGCGCTGCAATGGGCCCCGAATTCGAGCTCGGTCTATACGGCCGAAATGTTCTACGCGGGCTTCCGCGGGACGACGTTCAACTCGCTGCAGTTCAGCTTCGTCGACTGGTGGGGCAACCCGGGACCGGTCGAGCTCTACGACGGCACCAACATCGTCAAGGCGCGCACCGTCGATGATGTTTATGGCTTCAACAGCGGCGACTATTCGACGAACAAGACCGACAGCTTCGTTTATGCCCTCAACGGGCAATGGGATCTTGGCGATCGGGGCAAGATCATCGGCGACGTCGCTTATCAGGCGAGCACCAACAAGGGTTCGTTCATCGCGATGCGGACCGAACGCGTGGCAAACCAGATCGCCACCGATTTCAATGCCGGCGGCGGAATTCCCTCCTATCATTTCGCGGACGACAATCTGCTGGCCGATCCGAGCGTCTGGAACGTCGCGCAGCTTTACGACAATGCCAACAAGGACAAGGGAAGTGCGATCACCGCCACCCTTGACGGCTATTATGAATGGGACGACGGCTTCATCCGCCGGATCAAGGCGGGCCTGCGCTACGACGATCGCAAGGCAAAGAGCTATACGCGGACTCAGGATGCCGGCGGGCTGGGCGTTGCGCTTTCGACCTTGCCCGAAGACGCGCTGTTCACCAATTCGGACTTTATGAAGGGCATCGCCGACGTGCCGCGCAGCTGGGTCCTTGCCGACGGCGGCTGGCTGCACGACAATGCCGACATGGTCCGCGGCCTTTATGGCCTGCCGACCTCGGACGCGCTGTCGCTCGTCAAGACCTTCGACATCGACGAAGTGACGATGTCGGCCTATGTCATGGCCGATGGCGAGGTTTCGATCTTCGGCCGGCCGCTGCGTCTCGAAGGCGGCGTTCGCTACGTCTCGGTCACGACCGATTCGAATTTCTTCGACCGCTACAACGACGGGGCGCTGACCCGCGGCGGCAGCCAGTCGTCGAAATTCCTGCCCAGCTTCACCGCGCGCTACGAGATCACGCCCGATCTGCGGTTGCGCTTCAACTATGGCGAAACGCTTCGCCGTCCCAATTTCACGGACATCAACCCGAATTATTCGTTGACCGGCGATCTTACCAATGTGGGCTACGGCAGCGGATCGGCGGGCACCGCGGATTTGAGGCCGACGCATTCGAAGAATTACGACCTCGCGCTCGAATGGTATTTCGAACGCAACAGCGCCATCTATGTCACCGGCTTCCGGCGTGAGATCGACGGTCTCGTCGTTCCGCTGACGGTCATGGAGCATATTCCCGACAATGGTATCGTTGCCGGCGCGACCGAAGATTTCGCCATCACCCGGCCGGTCAATGCCTCCGACGGCGTGCTCAAGGGCGTCGAAATCGGCTTGACCTATTTCCCGACCTATCTCCCGAGCATCCTCGACGGTCTCGGTTTCCAGGGAAGCGTGACGATCCTCGATTCCAAGCAGAATATTCCGATGACGGACTCGGCGGGGAACATCACCGGCGAGGCGACGTCGCAATTCTTCAACGTTTCGAAATTCTCCTACAACGCCACGCTCGCCTATGATCGCGGGCCGTTCGATGCGCGCGTGTCCTATGTGTGGCGCAAGGGCTTTTTGCACAACAACGAAGCGCGGCTGTTCGCCAATCCGATCGGTGTCTGGTACAGGCCGGAGGAAAGCCTGGACGTGCAGCTGACGTGGAACGTCACGGATCGCATCGGCCTGACCTTCGATGCGACCAACCTGACCAAGTCGAAGCAGCAGAATTATTATCGGTTCGACGATGTCGGCAACGCCGATCAGTTCAACCTCGGCACGCTACAGCTGGCGCGCACCTTCGCCATCGGCGCGCGCTTCACCTTCGATTGATCCCTGACGACCGGGGGCGGCTTGCCAGCTCGCCTCCCGGTCGACAACCATGGCGGTCGCTGCCGCGGCCGTTCTCCCCTCTGCTCTCCCGAGCAGCCGCAATGGGGGCGGCCGCCATTCCTCTGAAAGAGCAGGCCGCGAGCCAGTCGAAACGAGCAGGCCTCGACTCGCTCGACGCGGCATGGGCCGAACATGGCGTCAGGGATTTCGCCAATTTCGGCTGTTGTTTCGTCGATCGGGGTGCGAATCCTTGCGGAAGTCGGCCGGCTTCCCTTCATGGCGAGATTGGACCGCCGCCTTGCCGTAGCGTCGCGTGGCGCGCCGCCATCATCATCTTGTCGAGCGTTGTGCGCGACCCTAACCTTGCTGCCGAATCTGCCGTACGAGCGGCGCAAGGACGAGGATGGGAGAGCGGTATGAGCGCCAATAATCCGGCAGGCGAAGCGGTGGTGCCGCTCGATCCCGCATGGCCGAAAATGTCACTTGCGGAGGCGACCGCGCTGCTCACTGCGCCCGGCGCGAAGTTCGAAATGGAGACGGTCGAGATTCGCGGCGTCTCCACTCGCGTCTGGAAAAATGCCCCGTCGGATCTCGGCGCACTCCTCGATCTCTCGCGGACCCATGGCGAGCGGCCGTTCACGATCCTCGACGACGAGCGCGTGAGCTATGAAGCGAACTGGCGCGCCACCGCGACGCTCGCGCACGCGCTCAGCGCGATGGGAGTTGCAAAGGGCGACCGCGTCGCCTTTGCGATGCGCAACCTGCCCGAATGGCCGATGGTCTTTTTCGCGATCACGACTTTGGGCGCGATCGCGGTGCCGCTCAACGCGTGGTGGACCGGCGCCGAGCTCGCCTATGGCATCGCCGATTCGGGCGCGAAGATCGTCATCCTCGACGGCGAGCGCCACGCGCGGCTGCGCGAGCATCGCGGAGAGCTGCCCATGGTCGAGCAGTGGATCGTCGCGCGCGGTGACGGGGAGGCGGGAGCGACCGCGCTCGAAACCCTCGTCGGCGCGCCGCCGGGCTGGAGCGCCCTGCCCGATACCGGCCGGCCACGCGCCGATATCGACAGCGACGATGCCGCGACGATCTTCTACACCAGTGGCACGACCGGGCACCCCAAGGGGGCGCTCGGGACGCACCGCAATCTGATGTCGAACATCCTTTCGGGGGGCTTTTCGGCGGCACGCAGCTTCCTGCGCCGCGGCGAGCCGGTGCCTGAGCCGCAGCCGCGCACGACGCTCACCGTCATTCCGATGTTCCATGTCACCGCCTGTTCGGCGAGCCTGATGGGCGGCATGGCGGCGGGCCATACGACGATCTTCATGCGCAAATGGGATGCGGTCGAGGCGATGGAGATCATCGAGCGCGAAAAGGTCAATGTCACCGGCGGGGTACCCACGATTGCATGGCAGTTGATCGAGCATCCCGACCGGGCGAAATACGACCTCTCGTCGCTCGAGGCGATCGCCTATGGCGGCGCGCCCTCGGCGCCCGAGCTGGTCAAGCGCATTTACGAGGAGTTCGGCGCGCTGCCGGGCAACGGCTGGGGGATGACCGAGACGATGGCGACGGTGACCTCGCACTCGTCCGAGGATTATCTGAACCGCCCGACGAGCGCCGGGCCGCCGGTCGCGGTCGCCGACCTCGAAATCCGTGCCGACGACGGCGTGACGGTGCTGCCGACGGGCAGCGTCGGCGAGCTTTGGGCGCGCGGGCCGATGATCGTCAAAGGCTATTGGAACAAACCGCAAGCGACCGCCGAGACCTTCGTCGACGGCTGGGTGCGCACTGGCGACCTCGCGCGGCTCGACGCCGAGGGCTTCCTCTATATCGTCGATCGCGCCAAGGACATGGTGCTGCGCGGCGGCGAGAATATCTATTCGTCCGAGGTCGAGAATGCACTCTATGAGCATCCCGCGGTTACCGACTGCGCGATCATCGGCATCCCGCACCGCACGCTGGGTGAGGAGCCCGCGGCGGTCGTGCATCTCGCGCCGGGCACGCGCGCGACCGAAGCCGAACTGCAGGAGTGGGTGCGCGCGCGGCTGGCGGCGTTCAAGGTTCCCGTCGCGGTGCGATTCGTCGATGAGACGCTGCCGCGCAACGCCAATGGCAAGATATTGAAGAAGGATTTGAAAGCGCTCTTCGCCGACCGCGAGGCTGCCGTGGCCTGACCGTGTGCGCGGACCGGAGCGGGCGTTGACGCGCCCACAGCGGTCGATCGCGCGGAAGCCCCCGATGCCGGGTGACCAACGTCACACCGGTTTTCAAATTGACCGGTAAACATATCCCAAGATATTCCGGGCATAGGGGCCTTCATGAATTTTGCGCAAAGCCATCCGGTGCGACGATGGAGCGGGCTGCTGTTTGCGCTCGCCTGCCTCGTCGCGGCGTCCCTGGCAGGGCCTGCGGACGCGAGGCCGCTGCGCGTCGATACGCCCCTCTGCTATGCGGTGAGCGATCTCTCGGTTGCCGACAAGGAATTGGCGTCGATCGACTTCGCCTGTCGCGGCGCGCCGGCCGGCTATCAAGGGGAAAGCCTGTGGCTGCGCGCGCCGGTCGAGCTTTCGTCGGGCGCTCACAATGGGCAGGCGGTCGCGGTGCGCTACACGCGCTTCGAGCGAATGGCGGTGGCTTTCGTCTATGCCGACGGTGTGATCCGTTGGCAGCAGGTCCGGCGCGGCGATTATGGTGCGCACTGGCGGATCGGCGGCCAGCTTCTCTTCGAAGCGCCCGACCGCGGCGTGGCATTGGCCGCGGTGGCGATGCGGTTCGACCGGCTCACCGACTATAGCCTGCTGCACCCGCGTCTGATCTCCGCCGACGAGGCAGGGCTGCAGGCTGCGGGCATGGCGGCGATCATCGGAGCATCGCTGACCTTGCTGCTTGTCAGCGGCATCTACAGCCTGTCGCTCGCCGTCGCGGCGCGGCGCCAATATCTCGTCTGGCAGGCCGCCTGGTCGGGCGTGATGATCGTCTGGGGCGCGGTGTGGTCGCAGGTCCATCTCGCGATTTTCCCGGCGGCGGCGGGAACCCCTTCGGCGCAGGCGGCGACGCTGCTCGCCTGCCTCGCCATCGCGGTCGCCACCGCAAGTGCCGTCACGGCGATCGGCCGCGATCAGCTTTCGCGAGGGTTGCGCAGCACGGCACTCGCTCTGGGGTACGGCATCGGGTTCGCCGGCATTCCGCTGGCGCTCACGCGAAGCGGCGATCTCGGCCTCTGGGGACAGATATTGGGCGTCGCGATCATCGTCGGTCTGCTCGCGGTTGCACTCTGCCTCTGCCAGGGCTGGCGGCGCGGGTCGGTCGAGGCGCGCGACTTCGCGCTGGCGTGGGGCCTGCCGATGGCGATGCTCGCGCTGGTGCACATCGTCGATGTCGAAGACGGTTTCTGGGGCGCGGGATCGAAGCTGCCCGTGCTCGCCGCGGCGACCTGGCAGGCGCTCTGGCTGGCGGCCGCGGCGACGCGCCGCCTGTCGCATCTGCGTGTCGAACGCGACCACGCCCGCGCCGCCGAAGCGCAGGCGCAGGCGCTCGCGCGGCGCGATCCGCTCACGGGCCTCGCCAACCGGCGCGGCTTTGTCGACCGTGTGACGCCGCTGCTCGCCGAAGCGAGCGCCGGCGATCTGCCCGCCGCGTTGCTGCTTGTCGACATCGACCGCTTCAAATCGGTGAACGACAGCCACGGGCACGAGGTCGGCGACGAAGTATTGTGCCGCATCGCGCGCCGCATCGAACGCTGGGAAGGGCCGATGTGCACCGTCGCGCGGCTCGGCGGCGAGGAGTTCGGGCTGCTGACGGTCGGAATGGAGGGCATCATGCTCGACCGCTTCGCCGAAAGCATCCGGCGCGAGATTGCGGCCTGCGATCACGGTGACATCATCGGCGACCGCCGCGTGACCGCGAGCGTAGGCGTCGCCGAAGCGAAGCCGGCGGTCGATTTCCAGCAGCTCTATCGCATCGCCGATGCGGCGCTGTATGAAGCGAAGCGCGCCGGACGCGACCGCGTCGACGTCCAGCGCCATGGCCGCGGCAACGGCGGCCCCATCAATCGCGACGTCGCGGCGCTGAGCTGACCGGGTGGCCTCAGGGCGCCGGCGGTGCCGCGTCCTCGCTCTCCAGCCCTTCATATTTGAGCTGGAGGTAGCGCTCGCGCGTCGCGAGCTTGTCGATCTCGCCCGCGGCGAGGTTGCGCGCCGCCTCGCCGATCTCGCGCTCGAGCATCTTCAGCCCGCCGAGCAGCGTGTCGTCGGGGGTGCGCCCGCCGTGCGCTTCGCTGCGCAATCCCGCCGGGATACGCTGATAGCCCGCGACGAGTTCGGGCAGATCCTCACCGACGAGCTTGCGGATATTCGCCGCCGCCGGGGTCGATGCGTCGAGCGTCTGGAGCTGCGGCGCAAGCAGGTCGAGCTGGACGCCGATGCCGTCGACAAGCTGGCGCGCGGGGGCGGGGAGCGCGGGGCGCTGCGCCTCGAGCCAGATTTCGGTGCGGCCCGCGAGCTGCTTGAGGTCGGCTTTCGGCAGGTCGGCCTGACGCGGCTCGGGGAAGGGCGGCCACTTGCCGAACAGCACCGCGACGCCGACCAGCAGCAGGGTGACCGCCATCACGCCGGTGAAACCGAGCGGTTGGATCACCGCGCCGAAGATCGCCGCCGCGATCAGCACCGCGCCGCCCGCCATGAACATGCGGCCGATCTTCCTGAACAGATGCTGGCGCCGCAGCGCGAGGCTCTTGGTGCCGATCGGACGCCGCCGCTCGCGCGACCGTTCGATCGCGGCACTGCCGAGCATGATCGTCTGGTCGGTCTCGCTCATCGCCATCTCCGGGTCTTCAACCTTCGAGCGCCGCGAGCGGGCTGTTTTCGCCGCCGACGCTCGCCTGCGCCTGGCTCGCACCCTCGGCGCGCGCGATATAGCCCTTCGACTTCGCAACCTCGCCCTCGAGTGCGCCCACAGTCGTCTTCATCGTGTCGAGCGCTTTCAGCTTGAAGGTGTCGATCGCGTCCATCGTATCGTAGATATTCTGGAAGGCGCGGCTCAGCGTCTCCATCGGGATCGTGCTCGATGCGGCCTGTTCGTGGATGCGCGCGGTGTTGTCCTTGAGCATCTTCGACGTGCCGTCGATGATGTTCGCGGTCGTCGTGTTGAGCGCGGTGATCTGTTCGAGCACCAGCTTCTGGTTGGTCATCGCCTGCGCGACCGTGATCGCGGTCTTGAGCGCGCCGACGGTTGTGGTCGAGGCGCGATCGACGCCCTTAACCAGCTCGACATTATTCTTTTTGACGAGGTCGAGCGCGAGATAGCCCTGCACCGTCACCGCCATCTGGGTGAGCAGGTCCTGCGTACGCTGGCGCGCATAGAAAAGCGCGTTTTCGCGCAGTATCTTCGCCTTCGCAGGATCGGTGCCGTCGAGTTCGATCGCCTTGGCCTCGAGTCGTTCGTCGAGCGTCTTGGCGATGTGCACCATCTGCTCGAGCTTGCCCATCGATTCCCACATCTTGCGCCGCTCGACGTCGATCGCGGCATTGTCCATCAGCAGCTCGTCCTTGCCGTTGGCGAGCGCGGTCAGGATGCCGCTGATATGCGTCTGGGCGCTGCGGTATTGCGCAAAATAATTGCTGATCTTGCTGCCGAATATCTTGTCGAGAAAACCGCGTTTCGACAGCAGCTTGCCGTTTGCTGACGGGTCGAGCCGCTCGACGGTCGAGCGCAGCTCGATCAGATTCTGGCCGATGTCGTTGTCGCGCTCCATCGCCTTGATCGGGCGGTCGAGGAAGCGGTTCGAATGGCTCGCCGCGTCGAGCATTTCCTTGCGGCCCATATTGGTGATCTGGTCGACGCGCTTGCCGAATTCGGGCGAATTCTCGTCCTGCGCGACCAGGTCGTCGATGAAGCCGTCGACGCGTTCTTCAAGTTTCGATTTCTGCTCGGCCGACAGCGGCACGAGGCCCGCTGACTTTTCGGGGGCGAGGGGGTTCAGCGGCTCGGGCGGGGTCAGCTTCAGCTCGTCCGTTGCGGTCGCCGTCGCGGTCTGTTCGCTCATGTCTTTCCTTCCAACCCCTTGCCCTGGGTCCTCTTGCCTATATGGCATGCGGACCTGTGTTATTCAAGCACTACACCCGTTTGCCGGACCGGCGCCGCTAGCCCCTGTTCAACGCCGGCGCGATCCACGCCGACACGATCAGCTGCGCCATATGATAGACGAGGATTGGCAGCAGCACCATGCCGGCGGTCGCGGGCGGAAACAGCGTCGCGGCGAGCGGCGCGCCAACCGCCAGGCTTTTCTGCGCGCCCGAAAAAAGCAGGGTGATGCGATCGGCGCGGGCGAGCGCCAGCAGGCGCCCGAGCATCCACGCGCCGGCGAAGGCGAGCGCGAGCAGCGCTGCGACCGCGCCGACGACGAGCGCGATCTCGCGCGCGTCGAGCAGGTGCCAGATGCCGCCGACGACCGCCGCCGAAAAGGCGACATAGACCGCGGTGGCGATCGCGGTGCGATCCATCAGCGTCGCAAGGCCGCGATTCGCGACCACCCACGGGCGAAGCCAGCGCTGAACGAGTTGCCCGGCGATGAAGGGAAGGAGCAGGATGGCGACGATACGCAGCGCCGCCGCGCCGTGGATCTCGCCCGCGCTGCCCGCGAGCAGCGCAAAGAGCAGCGGCGAGAGGAACACGCCCGACAGGTTGAGCAGCGCCGCCGCGACGACGCTCGCGGCGACATTGCCGCCCGCCATCGAACTCGCCGCGGTCGCCGACTGGACGGTCGAGGGCAGGATGCCGAGAAAGAGGAAGCCGAGCGCGAGCGTCGCCGGCAGGACGGGCGCAGCGAGCGCGTGCGCGGCGACGCCGAGCAGCGCCATCGCGCCGAAGCAGAAGGCGAAGGCGCCGCCCTGCAGCTTCCAGTTGCGGATGCCGTGGAGCACCTCGTCGCGCGGCAGGCGCACGCCATTGAGGAAGAAGAGCAGGACGATCGCCGCGGTCGAAACCCCTTGCGCGACCGGAACGGCGCCACCGCGCACCGGCAGCAGGCTGGCGAGCAGGATCGTCGCGAGCAGGGCGGGGATGAACCGGTCGGGAAAAAGGCGCGCGAGCATCGGCGCGAGCGATGGCCTGCGCGAGGCGGCTTGGCAAGCCGCGAAGAGGCGATAAGGAGTCGCGATGGCCGATCTTCTCATCCTCGCCGCGCTGCCCGAAGAAGCCGACGCGCTCTATCCCGATAGCGGGACGCGCGGCGGAGGCGTCCTCCCCCTCCGCCGGCTCGACGCGCATGGCCACGCCGTCACCATCGCCGTCTGCGGGCTCGGCAAGGTCAATGCGGGGCTGGCTGCGGGGCTGCTCGGCGCCGGTGCCGACCTCCTGCTGATGAGCGGCACCTGCGGCGCGCTCGGCGGAACCGCGCCCGGCGCCTATTGGCTCGCCGAGGCGGTGCAGCATGATTATGGCGCGGTGCATCCGGGGCTGTTCCGCCGCTATCGCGCCGGCGACTGGCCGATAGGCGACGCGGGCGAAGCGCATTTCGCGGCGATGCCCGACCCCGGCCTCGGCCTGCCCCACGCGCGCATCGCGAGCGGCGACAGCTTCGTCGCCTGCCCCGACGCGGCCGCCGACCTCGCGGCGACCCTCGGAGCGACGCTCGTCGACATGGAGGTCGCCGCGGTCGCGCAGGCCGCCGCCCGGCTCGGCAAGCCGTGGGGCGCGATCAAGGCGGTCACCGACGAGGCGAATGGCGAAAGCGGCGGCGATTTCCAGGCAAACCTGGAGCGGGCGGCGCGGCTTGCGGGACAAGAGGTCGAACGGCTGATCGAGCGGATCTGACTATTCGTAGCTGAGGTGCGTCGCCTTGCCGCGAAAGATCCAGTGGGCGAGGATCGAATAGCCGAGGATCACCGGCAGCACGACGAGCGCGCCGACGAGGATGATGGTCAGCGATTCGGGCGCCGCCGCTGCCTGCCAGATGTCGAGCCGGTCGGCGATCAGATAGGGATAGAAGCTGTAGGCGATCCCTACGAAGCCGAGTGCGAACAGGATTCCCGCGGTCGCGAGCGGCACCCAAGACAGCGCATCTTTTTCGCGCAAGGGGCGGCGCAGGAAGATCGCGAGGCCGACGAACAGCGTCGCCGCGGCGATCGGGATCGGCAGCAGCGCGATGATTTCGGGCAGGCGGAACCAGCGGTCGAAGATGCGCGTCGACAAAAGTGGCGTCGCGATCGAGATGATCGCCATCGCGAGCGCGGTTGCCCACAGCGTTACTTCGGCCCAGCGCACCGCGCGCTGCTGAAGCGCGCCCTCGACCTTGTAGATCAGCCAGCAGGCGCCGACGAACAGATAGCCGGCGACGAGCCCGAGCGCGGCGAGCAGGCAGAAGAGCACCGAGGCAAGGCTCTGGTCGAAGCCGAGGACATAGGCGCCGAGCATATAGCCTTGGCACAGCGCCGCGAGCAGCGAGCCCGCGAAAAAGGCATCGTCCCAGCGCTGCTTGTGCCGGGGCGACGCCTTGGCCCGAAACTCGAAGGATACGCCGCGCAGGATCAGCGCGATCAGCATCAGCGCGACGGGCAGGTAGAGCTGGGTCAGGATCAGCCCGTGCGCGACCGGGAAGGCGACGAGCAGCAGCCCGATGCCGAGCACCAGCCAGGTCTCGTTGGCATCCCAGAACGGCCCGATCGAGGCGACCATCAGGTCGCGGTTGGCTCCCGTCTCGAGCCGCGTCAGCATGCCCACGCCAAGGTCGTAGCCGTCGAGGATGACATAGAGCAGGATGGCGAGGCCCATCAGCCCGGCAAAGATCAGCGGTAGCCACCAGGGGTCGAAGAAAGGCGTCATGCAGCGGGCTCCTCGATCGGTTCGGCGGGGCCTTGGGCGACGCCGGGAAGCGGAAACATCGGCTTGCCGTCGGGGGCGCGGCGGCCGAGCCCGGCGAGGCGATAGAGCACCGTGACATAGGCGGCGAGCAGCACGGCATAGACCGCGAGATAGAGGGCGAGCGAGGTCGTTACCATCGCGGGGCCGGTCGGGCCGACCGCGTCGGCGGTGCGCAGCACCCCTGTGACGAGCCACGGCTGGCGTCCGATCTCGGTCACATACCAGCCCGCGAGCGTCGCGAGCCAGCCCGCGAAGGTCATCGCGACGAGGCCGCGCGCATACCAGCGCGGCAGCCCGTCGACCCCGCGCCGCCAGATCAGCCACACCCCGCTCCATGCGATCGCGAGCATCAGCACGCCGAGCCCGACCATCAGGCGAAAGCCCCAGAAGATCGGCGCGACCGGCGGGTGATTGTCGGGAAAGTCGTTGAGCCCGGGCACGACGCCTTCGGCATGGTGCGTGAGGATCAGGCTCGCGCCCGAGGGAATCGCGATTTCGGCGCGGTTGGCGCGGATCGTCTCGTCGGGCAGGGCAAAGAGGATCAGCGGCGCATTGGGCTGCGTTTCCCAATTGGCTTCCATCGCCGCGACCTTCTGCGGCTGGTGGGCGAGCGTGTTGAGCCCGTGCTGGTCGCCGACGAAAATCTGCACCGGGATCAGGATCGCGGCCGCATAGACCGCGGCCTTGAGCGTCCGCCGCACGCCCTCGCCGCCGCCGTCCTTCAGCCAGCGCCATGCGCTCATCCCGGCGATCAGGAAGGCGACGGTGAGCGCCGAGGCGAGCAGCATGTGGGTCAGGCGATAGGGCATCGAGGGGTTGAAGACGATCGCCCACCAGTCGGTCGCGTGGACGACGCCGCCGCGGATCTCATATCCCGCCGGGGTCTGCATCCAGCTGTTGAGGGCGATGATCCAGAAGGCCGAGAGCGTCGTCCCGCCCGCGACGAGGACCGTCGCCAGCGTATGCACCCAGTTGGGCACGCGGCTGAACCCGAACAGCATGATGCCGAGGAAAACCGCCTCGAGGAAGAAAGCCGTGAGCACTTCATAGGCGAGCAGGGGCCCCGCGACATTGCCGACGCGCTCCATATAGCCCGGCCAGTTGGTGCCGAACTGAAAGCTCATCGTGATCCCCGAGACGACCCCTATCGCGAAACTCAGTGCGAAGACCTTCACCCACAGGCGATAGGCGTCCATCCAGGCCGTATCGCCGCTACGGTTATAGGCGAGCTTGAAGCCGAGCAGCGCCCAGCCGAGCGCGATCGTGATCGTCGGGAAGAGGATATGAAAGCTGATGTTCGCGGCAAACTGGATGCGTGCGAGCATCAGCGGGTCGAAACCGTCCATCGCTGTCGTCCCCTGTCGGCGGCCGGTCGCCGGGCCGCATCCTTTCCTTAGCACAAGGCGCGCTGCGGACGAACTTGGACAAATTGCCCGGGCTGCGCGGGGCCCCGGCAATCTTGTTGCGGTGCAGCGGCGCTTCTGATAGGGGCGCGGCCGATTGCGGCGCCTGTTGCGCCGCCCGCTCCCAAAAGGCCGAAATCCGCATGTCTCTGCGCAATATCGCCATCATCGCGCACGTCGATCATGGCAAGACCACCCTCGTCGATCAGCTCTTCCGCCAGTCGGGCACTTTCCGCGAAAACCAGCGCGTCGAGGAAAGGGCCATGGATTCCAATGACTTGGAGAAAGAGCGCGGGATTACCATCCTCGCCAAATGCACCAGCGTCGAATGGGGCGCCAAAGAAGACGGGGGCGAGTCTGCGACGCGCATCAACATCGTCGACACGCCGGGCCACGCCGACTTCGGCGCCGAGGTCGAGCGCATCCTGTCGATGGTCGACGGCGTCATCCTGCTCGTCGATGCCGCCGAAGGCCCGATGCCGCAGACCAAATTCGTCACCGGCAAGGCGCTCGCGCTCGGCCTGAAGCCGATCGTCGTCGTCAACAAGATCGACCGCAGCGACGCGCGCGCCGCCGAAGTGCTCGACGAGGTGTTCGAACTGTTCCTCACGCTCGACGCGAACGACGAACAGCTCGATTTCCCGATCCTCTATGCCTCGGGCCGCGGCGGCTATGCGTCGGAAGATCCCGAAGCGCGCGACGGCACGCTCGAGCCGCTGTTCCAGACGATCGTGTCGCACGTCCCGACCCCCGGCCTGCCCGAAGACGGCCCCTTCACCTTCCTCGCGACGCTGCTCGACCGCGACAATTTCATCGGCCGCGTGCTGACCGGCCGCGTCCAGTCGGGGACGGTCAAGGTCAACCAGCCGATCCACGCGATCGACAGGGACGGCAAGGTCATCGAAACCGGCCGCGCGTCGAAGCTGCTCGCGTTCCGCGGGCTCGACCGCGTTCCCGTCGAGGAAGCGCGCGCGGGCGACATCGTCGCGATCGCGGGGCTCACCAATGCGACGGTCGCGAACACGATCGCCGACACGAGCGTCAGCGAGCCGATCGCCGCGCAGCCGATCGACCCGCCGACGCTGTCGATGCGCTTTGCCGTCAACGACAGCCCGATGGCGGGCCGCGAGGGCAGCAAGGTGACGAGCCGCATGATCCGCGACCGCCTGCTCCGCGAGGCCGAAACCAATGTCGCGATCCGCATCACCGAAAGCGCCGACAAGGACAGTTTCGAGGTCGCGGGCCGCGGCGAGCTTCAGCTCGGCGTGCTGATCGAGACGATGCGCCGCGAAGGCTTCGAACTCGGGATCAGCCGCCCGCGCGTGCTGTTCCAGACCGACGAGAACGGCCAGCGCACCGAACCCTATGAAACCGTCGTCATCGACGTCGACGACGAGCATTCGGGCACGGTCGTCGAGAAGATGCAGATCCGCAAGGCCGAGCTGACCGACATGCGCCCCAGTGGCGGCGGCAAGACGCGCATCACCTTTTCCGGCCCCAGCCGCGGCCTGATCGGCTACCACGGCGAATTCCTGTCCGACACGCGCGGCACCGGGATCATGAACCGGTTGTTCGAGAAATATGGCCCCTACAAGGGCGCGATCGAGGGCCGCAAGAATGGCGTCCTCATCTCGAACGGCGCGGGCGAAGCGGTCGCCTATGCGCTCGGCCCCTTGGAAGAGCGCGGCATATTGTTCGTCTCGCCCGGCGAGGCGCTCTACGAAGGGATGATCATCGGCGAGAATGCGAAGCCCGACGACCTCGAGGTCAACCCGATGAAGTCGAAGCAGCTCACCAACTTCCGCTCGACGGGCAAGGACGACGCGATCCGCCTGACCCCGCCGCGCCGGATGACGCTCGAACAGGCGATCGCCTATATCGACGACGACGAGATGGTCGAGGTGACCCCGGCGAACATCCGGCTGCGCAAGGCGATCCTCGACCCGCACGAGCGCAAGAAGGCGTCGCGGAAGAAAGAGGCGGCGTAAGGCGCGATCCCTTCCCCCACGGCGAAGGCGATCGCACGGGACCTTCGCCGGCTTCTCTGCTTTTCGTCATGCTGAACTTGTTTCAGCATCCATGGACCGCCTTCCCGTTCGGCGCCGCGTCGCCGGAAAGGACAGGCCATGGACCCTGAAACAAGTTCAGGGTGACGAGGAAGGGGGGCCGGGTAGCCAGATATGCGAGGAGTGACGCCGTGGCCCGCCTGATCCTCTTCAACAAGCCTTACGGCGTGCTGTCGCAATTCACCGACCGCGGCAGCGAAACCGCGCGCGCGACGCTGTCCGATTATATCGACGTCGCGCATGTCTATCCCGCCGGGCGGCTGGACCGCGATAGCGAAGGCCTGCTGATCCTGACCGACGACGGCGCGCTGCAGGCGCGCATCGCGTCGCCGCGGCACAAGACGCCCAAAACCTATCTGGTGCAGGTCGAGGGCGAGCCCGACGACGCGAGCCTTGCGGCGCTGCGCTCGGGCGTCGAGCTGAAGGACGGCCGCACCCGTCCCGCGCAGGTCCGCCGCATCGACCCGCCGAGCCTGTGGGACCGCGACCCGCCGGTGCGATACCGCAAGAGCGTGCCCGACTGCTGGATCGAACTCACTATCACCGAAGGCCGCAACCGCCAGGTCCGCCGCATGACCGCCGCGGTCGGCCATCCGACCTTGCGGCTCGTTCGCTGGCGGATCGGCGCGTGGGAGATCGGGACGCTCGCGCCGGGCGAATGGCGCGACTCGAGGTGAACGCCCCGCCGGCGCCTCGCCGATAATCTCCCCGACCCAGCCGACCGGCGATTTTCCCTGTCATCGCGCCGCTCGTTTCGCGGCAGCGCAGCCACCTTTCGGCGCCGCGAGGGCCGCACTTCGCCATTCTCGGTATTTCCCCCGATGGCCCGGCTTTCCCCAAAATCTGATCCTGCCTCCCGAGTCAACGGCCAGCAGGAGCGGTATGATGCCAAATGGAAAACCCAATATCCTCGTCATCTGGGGTGACGACATCGGCGTCTGGAACGTCGGTGCCTATAGCCACGGTATGATGGGCAGGACGCCAAATATCGACCGGATCGCCGACGAGGGCGCGCTCTTCACGGACCACTATGGTCAGCCGAGCTGCACCGCGGGGCGGGCTGCCTTCATCACCGGCCAGATGCCGGTCCGCACCGGCATGACGACGATCGGCATTCCCGGGTCGCCGCGCGGCATTCAGAAGGAAGACCCCACGCTCGCCGAGGTGTTGAAGGCCGCCGGTTACAAGACGGGGCAGTTCGGCAAGAACCATCTTGGCGACCGCAACGACTTCCTGCCAACCGTTCACGGTTTCGACGAATGGTTCGGCAACCTCTATCACCTCAATGCCGAGGAAGAACCCGAAGAGCTCGATTATCCGGGCCAGAAGGATCCCGCGTACTTGAAGAAATACGGCCCGCGCGGTGTCCTCCATGCTTGGGCGACCGACAAGTTCGATGACACCGATGACGGCATCTTCGGCAAGCGGGGCAAGCAGAAGATCGAGAATACCGGCCCGTTGACACGCAAGCGGATGGAAACCTTCGACGGCGAAGTGCTGGAGAAAACGATCGACTGGCTCGATCGCAACAAGGACGGTCCGTTCTTCTGCTGGTTCAACACCACCGCCATCCACATCTTCTCTCACCCGCAGAAAAAATACGTGCAGCAGGCGGTGGACGAAGGGCGCGCCGAGGAAGACGTGGTTCGGGCAAAGATGCTCGAGCATGACGAGCAGGTCGGTGTGCTGCTCAAGTGGCTCGACGACAACGGCCTCACCGACGACACCATCGTGATCTACTCGACCGACAACGGCAACGAGCTGATGCTGTGGCCGGACGGCGGCTATGCCCCGTTCCGCGGCGAGAAGGGCACGACATGGGAAGGCGGCGTGCGCGTCCCGATGCTCGCCCGCTGGCCGGGCAAGATCCCGGCCGGCCGGACCGTCAACGGCCTGCAGAATCATGAAGACGTGTTCATGACCCTGGCCGCTGCGGCGGGCATGGGCGACGTGAAGGAAAAGCTGCTCAAGGGCACCAAGCTCGGCGACAGCGAGCTTACCTACAAATGCCACCTCGACGGTTTCGATCAAACCGAAATGTGGACCGGCAAGACCGACAAATCGGCGCGCAAGGCCCATTTCTATTACGACGAAACCGAATTGACCGCGGTGCGCGTCAATGGCTGGAAGATGCACATCGGCGTCAAGAAGGAAAACAGCTGGTTCAACGCCAAGAGCTATCCTTCGGTGCCCTACATCTTCAACCTGTTGATGGACCCGATGGAAAAGATGGATCCGGAAAGCCATGAATGGGGCTATATCGGCCGCAAGATGGTTGCATGGAAGCTCTGGGCGCCGACCGCCGCCTCTTCCTACATCGCGGAACATCTGAAGAGTATCCAAGAATATCCGCCGCGGCAGGGGGCGGACACTCTCAGTCTGCACAAAGCACTGGAAAGCGCGATGGCGAAGATGGAGCAGGCGAACGCCAGCAGCAACTGACGTTGCGAAGCGAACGCGAAGGTCAGGCGGCCAACGCCGCCTGACCTTCGGTGCCACGGGGGCCCGTCCACCATGGGCGTGCCCTGTTTGCTGTCGATGTGCGGCCGATCATCCCGCATCGCAGGCCTTAGAACAAATATAGAACAATTCCTTTCCTACCTGCCGCTGATCGGTCATAGCCTATGCGGTTTGGGGTGGATCTCGGCTTCGCCAAGCATAAGCGGAGCGAGAGAAGACCGGAGTGGCACACAGGAGAGAAATCCATGCTGAATCGCACCCCGATCGCGGCGGAGGCGCGGCCGGCGCTTCCCGATTTTACGCCGGTGCCGCGCAAATATCGGCACGACGGGTGGACGCCCGAGCGGCAGCGGGCGTTTATTGCGGCGCTCGCCGATACGGGGTCGGTCAGCCGGGCGGCGGCGATGGTCAATATGGCGCAGCGCAATTGCTATACGTTGCGGCGCGCGGCGGGGGCGGAGAGCTTTCGGCGGGCGTGGGAAGCGGCGCTCGATTTCGGGGTCGCGCGGCTGAAGGACATCGCCTTCGAGCGCGCGGTCGAGGGCTATCAGGTGCCGGTGTTCGTCGGCGGCAAGCTGATGGGCTTTCGGCGCAAATATAATGATGCGCTGCTGATGTTCTGTCTGCGCCACTATGGGCAGGACGGCAGCGGGCGGCGCACGACGGTCAACTATTTTTCAACGCGGGCGAGCGCGGGGGCTGCGGTGGCGGGGGCCCCGGATGGCGTTCGGCCAACGGGTGTCTCGACTGCGCTCGACACGAACGGAAGCGGGGACGGCGCGACTGGGGACAGACTCGTCGCCGGGTCGGTTGCCGAGGCTTCGACGACGACGGTGCGCACGGTGATCCATGGCGACGGCGCCGGGCGCGATGCAATGGCGGCGCAGGACGCGGCGGCAGGGGCGGTCGAGGGGTTTGCGGGGGTCGAGCTCGACGCGCAGGCGATGGCCGAGATCGACGCGGCGCTGCACGCGCTCGCGGCGCGGCGGCGCGCGATCGAGGGGGCGGTCGCGGCGGGCGGGGCGGAACGGATCGCGGCCGAGGCCGACGACGAGGCGACGGGGCTGGTGCGGCTGGGCGACCGGGACTCGCCCTATTGGGGGGCGCTCGAGATGACCGAAGGGCTCGCGGACCTCGAGCCGCCGGCGCGCTTCGGCGGGGAGGCCGAATGGGTGCAGGCGGGGGCGGAGATGCCCGAGGGGTATCGCGAATGGATCGAGGCCGCCGAGGCGCGCGGCGAGGCGGTGCCGGTGCTTCCCGTGGCGGCGGAGCCCGAGCCCGGCGCGGACGGCGTCGCCGAGGTGAGGAAACGGCCGCCGCGGCGGCGCGGGGCGGACCGCGAGGCGGGCGCGGTCAGGCGGGGCGGGGAATCGCGGCGCTGACCATCGTGCCGCGCGTCGTGCGCGCGATCGCCAGCGTGCCGCCGAGCTGCGCGACGCGCTCGCGCATGCTGGCGAGGCCGACGCCGCGATTGCGCACCGTCTTGCCCGCGGCGAGAACGGGGCAGATGCCGATGCCGTCGTCGTTGATCGTCAGGATCAGCCGGTTCGCCCGTACGACGAGATCAACGTCGGCGTGACGCGCGCGGGCGTGGCGCGCGACATTGGCGAGCGCTTCCTGCGCGACGCGGTAGAGCGCGACTTCGGCGGCGGGGGTGAGACCCAGCGGCGCGTCGGGCGCGCGGAAGCGGACGGTGAGCCCGGTGCTCCGTGCGAAGCCGTCGACGAAGACCGCGAGCGCGGCGCGCAGCCCGGCGCCGAGCAGCTCGGGCGGGACGACCTGGTCGAGCGTCTGCATCTGGACGCGGATCGCGGCGACCGACTCGGCGATCGAGCGGCTGAGCGCCTCGGCCTCGTGCGGGCGCCGGGCGTTGCCGAGCGCGAGGAGGCTGAACTGGATCGCGACGAGCCGCTGCGCCATGTCGTCGTGGAGTTCGCGCGCGATGCGCCGCCGCTCTTCCTGTTCGGCGAGCAGCAGAACCTCGTTGAGAAAGGCTTGAGTGGGGAGGGGCGAATCGGGCGCTTGCCCGTCCGGCGGAGATAGTATCGCTGACTCCATTGCGCTGCTCCCTGCGATGCGAATGGCGACCCGGTTCCCCGCGCCTCTTCGGTCGCCAGCGCGGCCTGTCGGTCGCCTGTCGCCGGAGTCGGGGGGTTGGCCCTAAGTATGGATACCTATTCGCTGCAGGCTATGCAGATTCTGTCAAAATGCTGAATTACGGGGATCATTTGGCCGATCCCGCGATTCCGGCGCCGAATCGAGGCGGGCAGACCCCGATGGAGGCGGCGTCTTTCGGGGTTATTTCGGATGCCGGGCGCGGGATTTTCCCCTAAGGTAGCGCCCGGACAACGGATCGGACGAAGCCGCGGGCCAGCGAAGGCTTCGAAAGCGCCGGGTGGCCGCCTGTGGGAGCGACAGATGATTCCTCCGTCGAGTGTCGGTGGCGATTGGACCCTGGTGCCGTCGCATGCGGTCGATAGCGCGCGCGAGGAGGTGCTGGGGGCGGATGTCGACTCGATCCATTTTTCGCCCGGGACGCTGGTCGACGGGCTGGCGCTCGCGGCGAGCGACGGGGTGACCTATGCGAGCGGCAGCGTCGGCGGCCAGCTCGCCTTTTCGGGGCCCTTGTCCGAAAGCCTGATCACGATCGGCCTGGGTATCCGGATGGCGCCCGGGTCGCGGCAATGGTTCACCGAAGTGCGTAGCGGCGCCATCTGCATCTATCGCCCCGGCGACGACCATCATGGACTGATGATGCCGGGAAGCCTTTATACCTGCGCGCGGCTGTCGGGCGACCGGCTCGAGGAACTCGCGGCGGAGATGGGCTTGGTGCTCGACGCGCAGCAGCTCGGCGGGACGGGGATCAGCCCGAAGCGCGTCGCCGACAGACCGCTGAGCGTCCTGCGCAGCGGATTTGAACAGGTGCACCGCGGCGCGGCCAACGCGCTCGGCTCGCCGGTGCTCGGACGCCATATGATCGAGACCGTGATCGGCGTCCTCGCGCGCGAGCCGCGGGCGCCGCCGGGCGGGCGCATGCCGGTCGGCTATGGCCGGATCGTGGCGCGCGCGATCGGCTTTATCGAGGATAATCTTACGGCGCCGCTGTCGAACCGCGCGGTCGCGCGCGCGGCCTTTACTTCGGAAGCGACCCTGCACCGCGCCTTCCTCGAAGTCTTCGACGAGACGCCGCAAAGCTATGTCCGCAAATTGCGGCTCAACCGCATCCGCCGCGATCTGGCGAGCGAGGAAGAGGCGCGGTGCACGATCACGATGATCGCCAACCGTTGGGGGGTGAGCGAACTCGGCCGGTTTGCGGGGCTCTATCGCTCGCTGTTCGGCGAATTGCCTTCACAGACGCGCGCGGTCGCGCTCAAAAATCGGGCAGCGCCTGGCGCGCAAAGCCCCAGCCTTTGAGCTCGGCGCTCGCTGCGCGTTTCAGCAAGTCTTCGGCGTCGCGGATGCTCCAGCGGCGCGGGCTGTCGACCTCGGCGAGCGCATCCCAGCCGATCGGCGCGGCGACCGGCGCGCCTTCGCGTGCGCGCGCCGAATAGGGCAACACCGCGGTGCTGCCGCGCTGATTGCGCAGATAGTCGATGAAGATCTTGCCCTTGCGCTTCGCCTTGCTCATCGTCGCGGTGAAGCGGTCGGGCTCGGCGAGCGCGAGCGCTTCGGCGAAGCGCTTCGCGAAATCCTTGTGCGCGTCCCAGTCGTGCCCGGGGTCGAGCGGCACGACGACATGGACGCCCTTGCCGCCCGAGAGCATCGCGAAGCTGACGAGGCCGATGTCGGCGAGCTGGCGTTTCAGGTCGGCGGCGGCTTTCCTGACGTCGGCGAAGTCGAGGCCTTCGTCGGGATCGAGGTCGAAGACCATGCGGTCGGGCCGTTCGACGGCGTCGGCGTGGCTGCCCCAGCCGTGGAATTCGATCGTCCCCATCTGGACGCAGGCGAGGATGCCGTCCGCATCCTCGACATAGAGATAATCCTCGACGCCGCCGTCCTTCTCTTCGATCGGGACGTGGTGGACGTGGGGGCCGAAGCTGCCCGAATCATGCTTCTGGAAGAAACATTGCTTCGCGCGGCCCTGCGGGCAGCGGACGAGGCTGACCGGGCGGCGCGCGAGGTGCGGGAGCATGACCGGCGCCACCGCGGCATAATAGTCGGCGAGATCGCCCTTGGTCGCCTTTGCCTCGGGGAAGATGACGCGCTCGCGGCTGCTGATCTTCACGTCGCTCGCGGGGGCTGGCGCTTTCGCCTTGGTCTCGGGTTTCACGTCCTTCGCCTCCTTGTCGGCGCGCAGGCCGACGAAGCTCGCGTGGCGGACCGAACCGCCGGCGGTATATTCGGCAAAGGCGATCTCGGCGACAAGGTCGGGTTTTAGCCAATGGACCTTGCGCGCCGCCGCCCTGTCGACCGCGACCGGTGCGGTCTTGCGCGCGCGGCCCGCGAATTTCGCCTCGAGCATCGTCATCGTATCGGCGTCGAAGCCGGTGCCGACATTGCCCTTGTAGACGAGCTCGCCCTTTTCGCGCTGCGCGAGGAGCAGCGAGGCAAAGGGGCGCGCCTTCGCCGAACTCTCCTTCCAGCCGACGATGACGAATTCCTGGCGGCGGGTGCATTTGACCTTCACCCAGTTTTTCGAGCGGCGACCGGCGTAGGGCGCATCGGCGCGCTTGGCGATGATCCCTTCCTGCCCGGCGCCGCACATCGCTTCATAGAGTTTTTCGCCCGCGCCGATGACGTGATCGGCGACCGCGATGGGAGGCGCCGCGTCGCGCAGCAGCGCCTCGAGACGCTCCTTGCGTTCGAGATTGCCCAGCGCGGTGAGCGATTTTCCGTCCGCTTCGAGCAGGTCGAAGGCGAAAAAGCGAAGATCGGTTTGTTCGTCCTGCGCGCCGTTGCCGCGTTTGAGAACCGCCTGAAGCGCCGAGAAGTCGGGGTTGCCGTCCTTGCCATAGGCGACGATCTCGCCGTCGATCAGGCACGGCGGCAGGTCGAGCGCGGCGATATGGCGCGCGAGCGGCGCGAACTTGTCGCTCCAGTCGAGCCCGCTGCGCGTGTAGACGACGACCCGCTCGCCCGCCGCGGCGACGAGCGCGCGATAACCGTCGAATTTGATCTCGTGGAACCAGTTGTTGCCCGTCGGCACGCTATCGACGAGCGTCGCGAGCTGGAGCTTGCGGAATTTGGGCGGTTTGGCGCCGGCCTTTGCGGATTTGGCGACCTTGCGGTTATGCGCCGCGGCGGCGGCCATCTTCTTCGCGAAGTCCTTGCCCTTCGCGCCCTTCAGCGATTGCTCGCCGCCTTCGTCGCCCGCGATCTCGGCCATCGGGCGGTCGGTGAGGACGCTGGTGAGGTAGCGGCCGGTGAGGTCGTCGCTGCCGCCCGCATAGGCATCGTCGATCTTGCGGAGCAGCCAGTTCTCGCGCTTCTCGCCAGCGCGCGGCTTCATGCGAACGAGCAGCCATTCGCCCCTCATCCGCTCGCCGTCGAGGGCGAAGTGAAGATGGCCCTTTTCCAGATCCTTCGCGCTCTTGCCTTCGACCGGCGCCCAGGTGCCGCGGTCCCACAGCATCACCGAACCGCCGCCATATTCGCCCTTGGGGATCACCCCTTCGAAATCGGCATAGGCCATCGGATGATCCTCGGTGCGCACCGCGAGCCGCTTGTCCTCGGGGTTCGCGCTTGGCCCCTTGGTCACCGCCCAGCTTTTGAGCACGCCGTCGACCTCGAGCCGGAAATCGTAATGGAGGCGCGTCGCGTCGTGCTTCTGCACGATGAAGCGGTTGCCGGCTCCCTTCGCGACCTTGCCCGCGGGTTCGGGGGTCAGCTTGAAATCGCGCTTCTTGTTATATTGCGCGAGAGGGTCGGCGCGGGTCATGTCACTTATCCCCTCCAACAGAATCCGCTGGTGCTGAGCGTGTCGAAGCACCGCCCTTCTTGCGACACAGGAAGCAAGAGCGGCCCTTCGACAAGCTCAGGGCAAACGGCGATGGGGGAGGGCCGCGCATCGAAGGGCCTCTATGCCCGCTTCTTGTCCGGCGCCTTTTTCGCGGGCGCCTTCTTCTTCGTCGCTGTGGCGGCGGACTTTTTCTTGCCGTCGACCGAGGCCTTGAGCGCCGCCATCAGGTCGATGACGTTCGATCCTTCGCGAATGTCGGCGGGTTCCTCGACATCCTCGAGCACGCGCTTGCCCTTCGCTTTCGCCTTTTTGGCGATCACGCGCTTGATCGCGTCGACATAATGGTTGTGGAATTCGCTCGCGTCGAACTTGCCGGTCTTTTTATCGATCAGCGTTTCGGCGAGGTCGAGGAGATCGGCGTCGGGCTTCGTCGCGGGGACATCGCGGAAATAGCTCGCGGCCTTGTTCACCTCGTCGGCGTAGCGCAGCATTTCGAGGACGAGGCCCTTGCCGCACGGCCGCAGACCGACGAGCTGTTCCTGTCCGCGCAGCGCGAGCTGGCCGAGCCCGACCTTTTTCGTCCGGCGGAGCGCCTCGCGCAGGACGATATAGGCCTCTTCGGCAAGTTCGTCGGCGGGGACGACATAATAGGGCTTTTCATAATAGAGGATGTCGATGTCGCTCGCCTCGACGAACTGGACGAGCTCGAGCGTGCGCTTGCTCTCGAGCTTGACCGCCTCGATCTCTTCCTCGTCGAGCAGGACGTAATTGCCCTTCGACACCTCATAGCCCTTGACGATATCGTCCCGGTCGATCGGCCCGATGCCGGGAACGGTCTTTTCATATTTGACCGGTTTGCCGCTGGGTTCGTGGATCTGGCGAAAGCTGACGCTCGCGCCCGATTTGGTCGCCGGATAGATTTCGACGGGGATCGACACCAAAGCGAGGCGGATCTGTCCCTTCCAATAGGCGCGCGCGGCCATCGGCACTCCCTTTCGCTGCCCCCATACTAGGGTCAGGACCCATTAATTACACGTTCGAGGCGTCGAAATGGCGAAGATATCGGGTCCGGGCGGGTGCAGCGGGTAGCATCGCTACCCGCAAGGCCGCACGGGCCTGAGATCGAAGCCATTTCGGCGTCGCTTCGCGATTTGACCGATTTTGCCCATGGCTTCGTCGAAAAGTCTGGAAATATCGACATATTCCTGCGCCTTTTCTCCTCGCCCTGAGCAAAATCGCTTTAAACCTCGAGCGCGCAATTAATGGGTCCTGACCCTAGTCCAAATGATCGGGGCGGCGAGGGGTTCCGCGGCGCGCCCCTTGATTTGCGCGCGCGGCTCGCCTAGCGGCGCGGCACCGATCTGGAGAATTTTTGCGATGACCGATACGCCCCCCGACCGCCTGTCGACCAACCCGCGCTCGCCCCATTTCGACATGGAGGTGCTGCAGCGCGGCATCGGCATCCGCTTCAAGGGTCAGGAGCGCACCGACGTCGAGGAATATTCGATTTCCGAAGGCTGGATCCGCGTCGCCGCGGGCAAGTCGAAGGACCGTTTCGGCCAGCCGATGACGATCAAGCTGTCGGGCCCGGTCGAGGCGTGGTTCGAGGATGGCGAAGGCGAGGGTGAAGAGGGCTGATTCGCTCGGTCAACTGACCGGGATGCAATCCAGCTTTCGCGCTGTAGTTGTGTGTCCCCGCCCTTCGTCTGCCTTGGCAGGCGCTCAGGATAAACTTCGGCCAGAGGCCGAAGGCGGCGGCCCATCTCCCGCCCGTTCAAGATGGCACCGGCGGGCGACGGGCTCCCGCCTCCGCGGGAGCACAGCGTTTTTCAACGGAAAACGGGTGGCTCAGTTGCCGAGCGAGGCGGCGACGAGTTCGAGGCCGTTGCCGGGTTTCCAGTCATTTTCGGCCCAGACGGGTTCGGCGAGCGCCGGCGCGGTGTCGGTGCCGCCCGCATTGGGATAGATGAAGCCCTGCACCGGGTTGGTGCGGGTGCCGAGGTCGCCGATCGGCGCGTACCACACGCGCACGAGGCTCCAGTCGCCAGCGTCGCTGACATCGACGACGCGCACGTCGCGCTCGATCTGGCCGCGGCGGCCGTGGATCGGCGACCAATTGGCATGGCTGATCAGGATTTCGCGGTCGCCGACGATTTTTTCGACCACCGCGACATGGCCGTAAGGCATGCCCGGGGTGCTCGCGAACGCCATCACCGCGCCCTTGCGCGGTTCCTGGCCGCGGGCATAGTCGCCGGCGGCCTGCGCCCACCAGGTCTTGGCGTTGCCGTGGATGTCGATGCCCGATTCGCTGCGCGCGAAGGGGACGCACTGCAAATAGCCGCGCGCGGCGGCGGGGGTGGCGACCAGCCCGGCGAGCATCAGCGTGGATGCCAGAAAGGCACCGAAAAAGCGGCGAACGGGCATGAAAGCGACCCCCCGATTGGCTTGTCTTCAAGCGTTGGAGGCTGTTTGCCACGGCGGCTGACGGGCGCCAGCCCCGCGCGACGAAGCGCTTCTTCGGCGCGGTAAGTTGCGGAACCTTTTGGTAAGACTTTCCTTTCGTCGCGCGGGGAAAGCGGTTCGTCGGTCGGGTTTCGTGTGAAGGGCCGTTTCCCGGGAGGGAGCGATTCCCCTCCTTCGCGGCAGTGCAATCGCATATGGGATGATGCTCCGGTCCGGCGGAGCATTGGTTCACGCGAAGACGCGAAGACGCGAAGGCGCGAAAAGGTGGGCGCGGGCCGTCGGGCCGCATAGTTCCTTGACGGCACGGACGGGAGCAACGTCGAAAGAGAAAAGCCGCTTCGCGGCGAACGCAACCTCTTCGCGCCTTCGCGTCTTCGCGCGAAACATTCGGGGCCAATAGGGAAGCACACCCCATATGCGATTGCTCTGCCCCCTCAGGGAAGGGGTTTGAGCGGGCATCCAGCGAGTTCGGAAGACTCTAGGCCGCGGCGCTCGATCGCGATTCGGGCGGACGGAACAGCGCGAGTGCGTCGCTCGCGGGCATCGGGCGGCCATAGTAATAGCCCTGGATATTGCTGCAGCCGAGATTGCGGATCGTTTCGACCTCGAGCTCGGTCTCGGCGCCTTCGGCGGTGGTCGCCATGCCGAGGCTGTCGGCGAGCGCGACGACGGCGCGGATGATCGCGATCGATTCGGTCGCGCCCTTCGCGGCGCCCTGAACGAAGGTGCGGTCGACCTTGATCGTCGAGAAATGCGTCTTGCGCAGATAGCCGAGCGACGAATAGCCGGTGCCGAAATCGTCGAGGCTGAGACGGATACCGAGCGCGAGCAGCTGGTCGAGCAGTTGCGCCGCGCCGCCGCCGTCGCGCAGGAAGACGCTTTCGGTGACCTCGATCTCGAGCCGTTGCGGCGGCAGCCCGCTCTGCGCGAGCGCCGAGACGACGACCGAGGCGAAATTGGGGTCGGTGAGCTGTTCGGCCGAGACGTTGATCGCGACCTTGAGGTTCGAGGGCCAGCGCATCGCTTCGGCGCAGGCGGTGCGCAGCACCCACTCGCCGATCGGCGCGATCAGCCGGCTGTCCTCGGCGAGCGGGATGAAGCGGCCGGGCGAGACATTGCCGAGCTTTTGATTGGTCCAGCGGATCAGCGCCTCGAAGCCGTTCAGCGTCCCGTCCTCGGCGGTGACGACGGGCTGGTAATAAAGCTCGAACTCGCCGCGATCGAGCGCGCCGCGCAGCTCCTGCTCCATCACGCGGCGTTCCTCGGCCTGCGCGTGGAGCGAGGCGACATAGGGTGCGACGACGTTGCCGCCCTTGTCCTTCGATTTGTAGAGCGCGAGGTCGGCGTTGCGGGTCAGCGTCTCGACCGTCGCGCCGTCCTGCGGCCCCATCGCATAGCCGACGCTGGCGCCGACGAAGAGCTGGTGGTTGTCGACGACATAGGGACGGCTCAAGGCCGCGATGATGCGGTGCGCGAGATCCTCGGCGGCGTCCATCGACGCGACATTCTGGAGCACCACGGCGAATTCGTCGCCGCCGAGGCGGCCGCAGGTCATGCCGCGCTCCATCATGCTCCTGAGCCGCGCCGCGACCTGCGCGAGCAGCTTGTCGCCGGTCGGGTGGCCGAGCGTGTCGTTCACCGCCTTGAAGCGGTCGAGGTCGATCATCAGCAGCGCGCAGCGCGCCTTCGCCTCGATCGCATGGGTGAGCGCGCGGCCCAGATCCTCGTTGAGGTGCAGGCGGTTGGGCAGGCCGGTCAGATTGTCGAAGCGGGCCATCTTGGCGATCTGTTCGGCCGAGGCGCGCTGTTCGGTGACGTCCGATCCGACCCCGCGGAAGCCCAGATATTTGCCCTGGTCGTCGAGCCGCGGCGAGGCCGATAATTCCCACCAGCGCGGCTTGCCGCCGATCGACACCGGAACGATCAGGTTCGAAAAGCTCTCGCGCCGCTTCATCCGTTCGGCGAGGTCGTGGAGGCTTTTCGGAAATTGCCCGGTTTCCCAGCTGTCGCCCGACAACGCCTGCAAAAGCAGCATCCCTTCGAGCGCGTCGGCGGGCGCGCCGAGCGCATAGGCGAGGCGCGGCGAGACGTGGACGAGGCGGCGGTTGCTGTCGGTCTGCCACAGCCAGTCGGCCGAGGTTTCCTCGAACTCGCGCAGCAGCAGGCTGACCGTTTCGGTCTTTTCGTGGAGGATTTCCTCGGCGCGGCGGAAGCGGACGTAATTTTGCGCGAAGCGGACGCAGAAGGCACAGAGCAGCAGCCCGGCGACGAGCGCGACCGAGGCGAGCTGCGGCGCGCCGGCGCGCACCAGCGCCGCCGCCGCCGACAGGCTGACCGGCGCAATGAACAGCGCGCACGCCATCGGCACGCTGTGCGCGACCATCGCGAGCGTCAGCATCATCAGCAGCGAAATCGTCCACATAGACAGCACATGGTCGAGCCCCGGCGCCCAGCCCTGCAGCCAGAAGGTCGGCATCCAGAGTAGCGCCGAATAGAGGGCGTGGCGGTTGCAGTGGCGAAACTCGATCGCGCCGCTGAGCCTTGCCTCGCCGAGCGGCAGCCTGGCGATCGAGCGATAGGACCAGATGCTGAACAGCAGCGCGACGCCGAGCCAGCCGCCGGCGATCGTCCACGGCAGCCGGGTGACCATCGTGAAGGCGGCGACGAGCGCCATGCCGACGCTCATCCACAGGCGCAGCGATCCCTTGCCGCGAAGCGGCGCGAGCTGGAGCTGGCGGAGGTCCCCGATATCGTCCTTTTGCGACCCCAGCCCCATCAGGGTGCGCACGGAAACATCATCGGCCGAACGAAGGTCGGTCAACAGGCTAGTCACGATTGCCGGTCTAGCGGCTGGGGGTTACCCGAAGGTAACCATCCCCTTTGGCCGGCGAGAAATTTTCGTGCCGCGACGGGACGTGCGGAGGGAGGGGGCGACGGAGGTCGTCGCCCGCCCGTTTCTAAGCCGCAATCGCGAAAGGCTGAATCTCGCCCGCCAGATATTGCGCGCGCGCCTTCGAGCGGCTCAGCTTGCCCGAGCTGGTGCGCGGCAGGGTGCGCGGCGGGATCAGTTCGACGAGGCAGTTCATGCCGGTGATCGCGCGTACGCGGTCGCGGATCGCCTCGCGCAGCGCGGCGCGCTCGGCGTCGTCGCTGGTACGGCACTGGACGAGCACCGCGGGGGTTTCTTCGCCGCCCGGCGCGGTGATCGCAAAGGCCGCAATGTCGCCCGATTTGAAGCCGGGCAGCTGCTCGACCGCCCATTCGATGTCCTGCGGCCAGTGATTCTTGCCGTTGATGATGATCATGTCCTTGGCGCGGCCGACGATATAGACATAGCCGTCCGACATATAGCCCATGTCGCCGGTATCGAGCCAGCCGCCCTCCATACACGCCGCGGTCGCTTCGGGGTCGCGATAGTATTCGGTCATCAGCGACGGGCCGGTGCACCACACCTTGCCGACGGTCTGGTCGGGAAGGACGCGCCCATTCTCGTCGCGGACCTCGACGATCATGTCCTTGACCGGGCGGCCGCAGTTGACGATCGCGCGATAGCGCGTCGGCCGGTCGGCGTCGCCCGCGGCGCCCGACAGCTCGGTTTCCTCGACGAGCTCGACGACGATGCCCTCGCCCGGCGGCATGATGCTGACCGCGAGCGTCGCTTCGGCGAGGCCGTAGCTCGGCAGGAAGGCGCTCGCCTTGAAGCCGGCTTCGGCGAAGGCGTCGACGAAGCTCTGCATCACGTCGGGGCGGATCATGTCGGCGCCATTGCCCGCGACGCGCCAGCGCGACAGGTCGAAGCGTTCGGCGACACTGGTCTGGCTCGAGATGCGGCGCGCGCAAATGTCGTAGCCGAAGGTCGGCGAATAGCTCAATGTCGTGCCCTGATTGCGGCTGATGAGGTCGAGCCAGGCGAGCGGGCGGCGCGCGAAATCCTCGGTCTTCAGATAATCGACCGACACCTGGTTCGCGACCGGCGACAGAAGGCAGCCGACGAGCCCCATGTCGTGATACCAGGGCAGCCACGAGACGCAGCGGTCGCTGTCCTGCAGCTCCATGCCGTGCGAATGTGCTGCGAGATTGTTGAGCAGCGCGCCGTGGGTCACCGCGACGCCGTGCGGAAAGCGCGTCGAGCCGCTGCTATATTGCAGATAGCAGGTCTCGTCGGTCTTTTGCGGCGGCAGCGCGGCGATCGGGGCGGCGCGCGCCGCAAAGACGCTCCAGTCGATCGGTTCGACGCCCTTCGCCTCGGCCGCTTCGCTCGCCATCGCGGCGATTTCGGGCGGGAAGAACAGCATCCTGGGGTCGCAGCTGGTGAGCTGGACGCTGAGCTGCGCCACATAGGATTCGCGCCCGCCGAAGCTCGTCGGCAGCGGCAGCGGCACGGGCCAGGCGCCGGCATAGATGGTGCCGAAGAAGAGCGCGGCGAATTCGGGGCCGGTCTCCGCGACGAGCGCGATGCGGTCGCTCGGCTGCACGCCCGCGGCGATCAGCCGATAGGCGGCGACGAGCGCGTCGTCCCTGAGCTCGCGATAGCTGTATGCCCGCACGAGGCGCCCGCGCGGATCGTGGAAATTGAGCCCGCGGCTGCCTTGCGCGGCATATTCGAGCGCTTCGCCGACGGTGGCAAAGTCCGAAAAGCGGCGCGGCTGCGAGCATTCGGTGGGCGTGGGGACGAGTTCGTCCGGTGCGACGTTGTTTTTTTCGGTCATAAAGGGTGCAAAGTCCCGGAAAGCGGGGATCGCGGCAACACGCATGTCATCTTTCGTGGCCATGTCTGCGCTCGTCGATCCCTTGCAAGTGGAACAAATCGGCCATTTTCGGGCCTCAGTGGAGGTGTTGATACCCGATATGGCGGCGCTGGTCGTTCTCAATCGGGCCCGACTGTGGCATAAACATGGCATATGGCCAACCGCCGCACTTTATCGCGCAAACCCCTCGATGCGGCGCGGCTTCACGAACTGGCGCTCGCCTATGTCGCGCGATTCGCGACCAGCCGCGCGAAATTGGGGCGTTATCTTACTCGAAAGATAGGCGAATCCGAATGGACAGACACGCGTGACGCCATGGCGGCGTGCGCCGAAATCGTCGCGAAAATGGAACAGCTCGGCTTTGTCGACGACCGCCAATATGCCGCGATGCGCGGCGCGGCGATGACGCGGCGCGGGCTCGGTGCGCGGCGCGTCAAGGCACAGCTGTGGGTCGACGGGATCGACGAGGCCGATGCGGGCGACGCGATGGAGAGCGCTGCCGCGGCCGCGCTGGGCTCGGCGCTCGGTTTCGCGCGGCGGCGGCGTTTCGGCCCCTTCGCGGCGGCGCGCACCGACGATCCGGGCCTGCGCGAAAAGCAGGTCGCGGCGTTCGTGCGCGCGGGGCACGCGCCGGCGCTCGCGCGGCGGATTCTGGCCATCGCGCCAGGCGACGACGATGCGCTCGCGGCGCTGGACGCCGAGATGGGGGTCGATTAAGCCGCACCGAAATTTGGGGAAGGAATCGGCCATGCGCGCACTGTTCACCGCTCTCGCCCTTTCGCTGGCGATGCCGCTCGCCGCCTGTTCGGGCGCCGCCGATGCTTCCGCAGAAAAGGCGCAGACGATCCCGCTGACGATCGCGGCGGCCGACGGGCGGACGCACCGCTTTACCGTCGAGGTCGCGCGCAGCGAGGAGGAACAGCGCAAGGGGCTGATGTTTCGTACCGAACTGCCCGCCGGGACAGGGATGCTCTTTCCCTTTCCCAAGCCCAAAATCGCGAGCTTCTGGATGAAGAATACGCTGGTCCCGCTCGATATGATCTTCATCCGCAGCGACGGCAGCATCGACCGCATCGCCGAGAATACGATCCCCGGATCGCTCGAGCCGGTGGTCAGCGGCGGCGAGGTCGCGGCGGTGCTCGAGGTCGCGGGCGGCACCGCGGCCGAACTGGGGCTCGACGAGGATGCGAAGGTGACGTGGACGGACTGAGAGCCTGATCCGAAGCTCCGGCGGGTCGGTTTGGCGGGTCTTTTTCGCGCCGATTTCGTTGCGATCTTGCCACGATGCCTCGCATCGCGTCTGCGATCGCGCCTCATCGGCACAAAAAATCCCTCGCCAACCCTCCGCCGCCGGAATTTCGGATCAGGCTCTGAGCCGTCCGGCAATCGCGCCAGGGCTATGCGGCTCTGCCGCACTTTTCTTGCATGATGTGCGGCAATGCCGCATATAATTCCATGCAACGGTCGTCGAGACTCCCGAATATCTCTCCGCAGCGAAGAAGGCCGGGATGACCGACATCGAACGCGAATATGCGGTGACGTTTCCTCGCGAGCAATCCCGACGCTGGCCACGTAATCCCGGGCACGGGCGGATGTCGCAAGGTTCGCATCGCCAAGGAAGGCAAGGGTAAGTCGGGTGGCTATCGGGTTATCACCTATTATTCGACGGCCGATCAGCCCGTGTTCCTGTTGACCGTCATATCGAAGGGCAAGCAGGCGAATCTGACGGAAGCTCAGAAGAGTGAGCTTCGGAAAGGAAAAGGACGATGAACGAGGAAGATTTTGCGAGCCTCAAGCGGGGACTCGCACAGGTGGACGAATTCAAGGCGGGCGCGCGCAAGGGTTTCGGCGTCCACGAGCCTGTTGATGTCAAGGCGATCCGCAGCAAAACCAAGCTGTCGCAGGCGGTATTCGCGAAAACGCTACACATCAGCAAGGCGACGGTTCAGGATTGGGAACAAGGTCGGCGATCGCCCGACGGCCCGGCACGGACGCTGTTGGGGATGGTCGACGCCGATCCCGAGGCGGCTATGACGCTTCTGGCAAAGGTTTGATCCAGACCGGCGCCCGCGCGCCCTTTTCCTGTCGGCGCGGCGACCCAGACCCTCTTCGCGCGTTCGGCCTTTGTTCACGGCCTAAGGCACCAAGGCGCAAAGAAGAGCGCGCCAACGGCGGGCAGACCATCGTCCACCGGGTTCGGGGTGACGAATCATATTGCGAAGCGGGGGGGCTTGCGGGTAAACGCGGCGGCCATGAGCATGTTGGCCAAGATTTTCACCTGGTGGGACGGCGCGACCGTCGGGACGTTGCTGAACAGCTGGAAGAATGGCGAGCAGGTCGGCGAGGACGGCCTTGGCAACCGCTATTTCCGTTCGCGCGACGGCAAGCGCCGCTGGGTGCTGTACAAGGGTTCGAACGATGCGAGCCGCGTGCCGCCCGAATGGCACGGCTGGCTGCACGGCACCTTCGACGAACTGCCGTCCGACGTGCTTCCCGCGCCGCGCCCGTGGCTTGCCGAGCCGACGCCCAACCTGACCGGCAGCCTGGGCGCCTATCGCCCGGCGGGTGCGCTCGAGCGCGGCGGCCACCGCGCCGCGGCGACCGGCGACTATGAGGCCTGGCGGCCCGGCGCCGAGTGAGCCGCGCGGTGCCGCGCCCGCCCGTTTTCGCGCTCGCCGCACTCGTCGCCGCGAGCCTCTTGACCGGCTGCGACCGGAGCGGCGGCGAAGGCGGCAGCGCATCGAAGGCGCCCGCGATCGAACGCAGCGGCGACGTCCCGCGCGAGGTCGGCGGGATCGAGGGCGCGACGCCGATGGAAGATCGCGTCGCGGTGCTCGGCCTGCTCAACAAGCGCAACGGCATCGTTCAGGAGCTGGAGATGAAGCCCGGCGACACGGCGCGCGTCGGCCGCGCGATCGTGCGCCTGCGCGCGTGCGAGACGACCGCGCCGTGGGAAGCGCCGCCCGAAACCGGCGCCTTCGTTCAGCTGACCGTCCAGGACCAGCGCGACGACAAATGGTATCGCGTCTTTTCGGGCTGGGTGTTCAAGGAGCGGCCCGACCGCAATGTGATCGAGCATCCGATCTATGACGTGTTCGTCAAAAGCTGTGCGATGACATATCCGGGCGGCGAGCCCGTCGAAACGCCCGCGTCGCGCCCGGCGGCGCCCAAGGCGTCGAGCGCCCCCCAGTCGCCCGCGACGAATGGCGGCGAGGGGAGTTCGGAGGCCGCGGCGCCGGCACCCGCGCCTTCGGCCGCGCCCAAGGCGGCGCCGTCGGCGGACGACAGCACCGAATAGAGCCGCGCCAGATAGTCGGCCTGCGGGATTTCGACCGCGCCGAGGCTGGCGAGATGCGGGGTGAGGAACTGGCAGTCGAGCAGGCGCCAGCCCCCCGCGATCAGTCGCGCGACGAGATGCGCGAGCGCCACCTTCGATGCGTCGCGCATGCGGCTGACCATCGATTCGCCGAAGAAGGCGCGCCCGAGCGATACGCCATAGAGCCCGCCGACGAGCCGGCCTTCGAGCCAGCATTCGACGCTGTGCGCATGGCCGAGGCGAAAGAGCCGCGCATAGCTCGCCTCGATCAGCGGATTGATCCACGTCGTCGGGCGGTCGGGCGCGGGCTCGGCGCACAGCGCCATCATCCGGGCAAAGGCGGTGTCGGTGGTGACGCGAAAGCGCTCGGCGACGATGATTTTTTTCAGGCTGCGCGACAGGCGAAATCCATCGAGCGGCAGGATTGCGCGCAGCCGCGGCTCGACCCAGTGGACCGACGGGTCGTCGGCTCCGTCGGCCATCGGGAACAGCCCCTGCGCATAGGCGCTGAGCAATAGCGCGGGGTCGATCGTGTCCGGATGCTTCGTCAGCTTGCGGGCTTCACGAATTTCAAGGTCATGCGGTCCGATTCGCCGATCGCCTGATATTTGGCCTTGTCGACATCCTTGTTCGTCAGCGTCGGGGGCAGCGTCCACACGCCCTTTTCATAATCGTGCGTATCCCTGGGGTTCGCATTGACGTCGCTTTCGCCGGCGAGCTTGAAGCCTGCGGCTTCGGCGAAGCCGACGATCGAGGAGCGCTTCATATAGCCGCTCTTTTCCTCGAGCGCCGAATCCATGTCTTCGGGCAGCCGGTGGTCGACGACGCCGAGCGTGCCGCCGGGTTTGAGCATCGCATAGATCTGCTTGAAAGCGTCGGCGGTGTTGTCGGTGCCGCCAAAGCGCCAGTTGTGGACGTTGCGGAAGGTCAGGACGACATCGGCGCTGCCGTCGGGCACCTTCGTGCCGCCCTTGTTCGGGAATTCGGCGAGCTTGATCGCGCCATAGACGTCGGGCTTGGCGGCCTGCCACGCCTCGATCGTCTTGAGCCGACCGTCGGGGGCCGCGGCATAGAGCGTGCCGCCGCCGGGCCGGGTCAGCGGGGCGAGGATTTCGGTGTACCAGCCGCCGCCGGGCCACAGCTCGACGACCGTGTCGCCGGGCTTTACCCCGAAAAAGGCGAGCGTTTCGGCGGGGTGGCGCCAGACGTCGCGCGCGCTGTTCGCGGGCGTGCGGCTCGGCGCGGCGACCGCGGCGGCGATGGGGCCCGCGGCGGATTCGCTCTCGCTGGCGTTCGCCTTGTCGGGCGATGCGCTGCACGCGGCGGAGAGCGCGATCAGCGCGGCACTTGCAACGGAAAGGAAAGCACGCATATCGGGCACCTCGCGAAATGGGGGGATGACGCCCGCCATAGTGCGGAGGGAAAGGTCGCGATGCAAGTGTCCATGCTGTCGGTGAGCATCGCCGCCGCCGCGCTCTTCGCGCTCGCCGAAGTCGCCGACTGGCGGCGCCGCAACCGCCGCGACGTCGATGACGTCGGCTTCATGCCGTGGCGCGCGATTGCGATGCTGTCGGTCGCGGTCGCGCTATTGAGCGCGGCGGTGTGGCTGCATCCGGGATAGGGTCCCGATCCTAGCGTCGCCCCAGCGAAAGCTGGGGCCGATCGAAGGATGGCGCATGGGCGGGAGCGGCCCCAGCTTTCGCTGGGGCGACGATTTTGTCAGAGACACGCCTCGAGGAACGGCTGGTCGAAGCCGAACTGCCTTGCCTTTTCGAGCGTGTAGGGACGCAGGCCCATCGCGCGATATTCGCCGACGATCTTGCCGTCCTTGTCCTCGTCGAGATATTCGAACTTGAAGAGCTCCTGGGTGACGATCACGTCGCCTTCCATGCCGATCACCTCGGTGACGTTGGTCACGCGGCGCGACCCATCGCGCAGGCGCTTGATCTGGACGATCAGGTCGACCGAATCGGCGATCTGTTTCGAGATCGCTTCCTTCGGGATCTTGATGTCGCCCATCAGCACCATATTTTCCATACGGCCGAGGCATTCGCGCGGGCTGTTCGAGTGGAGCGTACACATCGAGCCGTCGTGACCCGTGTTCATCGCGGCGAGCAGGTCGAAACATTCGGCGCCGCGAACCTCGCCCATGATGATACGGTCGGGGCGCATACGCAGCGCGTTCTTCACAAGGTCGCCCATGTGGATCGCGCCGTTCCCCTCAAGGTTCGCGGGGCGCGTTTCGAGCGGCAGCCAGTGCGGCTGTTGCAGCCGAAGCTCGGCGGCGTCCTCGATGGTCAGCACGCGCTCGCCGGGGTCGATCATCTTGGAGAGGGCGTTGAGCATCGTCGTCTTGCCCGAGCCGGTGCCGCCCGAGATGACGATGTTGAAACGGCTCGCGCCGGCGATCTTCAGCGCGGTGCACATCTTCTGGCTCATCGCGCCCCACTGGCAGAGCATGTCGAGCGTGATCGGCTTGGCCGAGAATTTACGAATCGAGATGGCGGTGCCGCGCAAGCTGAGCGGCGGCACGATCACGTTGACGCGGCTGCCGTCCTTGAGGCGCGCGTCGGCCAGCGGCGTGGTCTGGTCGACGCGGCGTCCTACCATGTTGCAGATGCGCTGCGCGATCTGGAAGAGATGCTGTTCGTCACGGAACTGGATCGGCGCGACGACGAGCTGGCCCTTGCGTTCGACATAGGTCTGATAGGGGCCGTTGACCATGATGTCGCTGATGTCGGGGTCGGCGAGCAATTCCTCGAGCGGGCCGAAGCCGAGCAGTTCGTCGACGAGCACCTTTTCGAGCGCGAATTGTTCGCGGCGGTTGAGCGTGATCCGCAGCTCGGCGAGCACCTCGAGGATGATCGGGCGGAATTCCTCGGTCAACTCATCCTTCGACAGCGTCGCCGCGGCCTCCGGGTCGACGCGTTCGAGCAGGCGCGGGAGCACCTGTTCCTTGATCTTGTGGACGCTCGCTTCGAAGCCCTGGGGCTTTTCGGGCTCCATCGCCTCGGCGGTCGAGCGCGCGTTGAGCCGGTCCATCGCCTCGAGTTCGGGATTGTCGGACGGCGGCGGCGCATCGTTCGAGGCGGGTGCGGGGTCGAGTGCAGGGAACTGGCTGCCGCCGGCGATGCCGGGGCCACCCTGCATCGGCTTCGCGACGCCAAAGGCGGGGCGCCCTGCGGTTCCGGGTCGGCGTCCGAATGCACTCATGATTTCATCCTGCTTCGATTCGGTCTTGGCGAAGGATGGCGCGGCTTTCACCGACGAACCCCCGTCAAGCAGGGTGAATAAAAGGGAAACTTTGATAATCTCCTAATGGCGGGAGCGGAATGGGCGCGGTCGGACGGCCGAGTAGGCGGGCGAAGGGGCCGCTGTCGATCGGTTGCGGACGCTCCGCATTTCATAACCTTGTCATTCCCGCGAAAGCGGGAATCCAGAGCGTGCGTCGACTGGCTCCGCACTGGATTCCCGCTTTCGCGGGAATGACGAAGAGAGAGAGAGGGCCGTTTCCCACCCCAATCCGACCAATTTTCCCGGATGACATGGCCGCCACGAAAAAGGGGGCCGAAGCCCCCTTTTGACGCCCAAGTGCGGATAGCCGCGCGTCAGCTGGCGATATGTTCGGCAAGCACGGTCAGGCCAGCCTCGTTCACTTCGGCGAAGCCGCCTTCGACCTCGATCGTTTCGGGCTCGCCGCCCTGGCGGTCGTAGATCGTCAGCGGGCCGTTGCGCAGCGTCGCCATGAAGGGCGCGTGGCCTTCGAGCACCGAGAAGTCACCCTCGCTGCCCGGCACGGTGACCATATAGACGTCGCTCGACCGCTCGAGGCGGGCGGGGGTTACGAGTTCGAACTTCAGGGCCATGTCGTCTATTCCTATGGACCCTCCCCTTGAGGGGAGGGTGGGGGGGCATCGGCATGGCGCTGCCGTTCAGACCCACCCCGCTGCGACTAGCCGGCAAGCCGGCAAGTCTCGCTGCCCCTCCCCTGAAGGGGAGGGGTTTGGGTTATTACGCCTCTTCGGCCAGCTTCGCGGCCTTGGCGATCGCTTCGTCGATGCCGCCGACCATGTAGAAGGCGGCTTCGGGCAGATGGTCATATTCGCCGTCGACCACCGCCTTGAACGATTTGATCGTGTCTTCGATCTGCACGAACTTGCCCGGGATGTTGGTGAACACCTCGGCGACGTGGAACGGCTGCGACAGGAAGCGCTGGATCTTGCGCGCGCGGGCGACGGTCAGCTTATCTTCTTCCGAAAGCTCGTCCATGCCCAGGATCGCGATGATGTCCTGCAGCGACTTGTACTTCTGCAGCGTTTCCTGGACGCGGCGCGCGGTGTCGTAGTGATCCTGACCGACGACGCGCGGTTCGAGGACGCGGCTCGTCGAATCGAGCGGGTCGACCGCCGGATAGATGCCGAGTTCGGAGATCGCGCGGTTGAGCACGGTCGTCGCGTCCAGGTGGGCGAAGCTGGTTGCGGGCGCGGGGTCGGTCAAGTCGTCCGCGGGGACGTAGATCGCCTGCACCGAGGTGATCGAGCCCTTGGTGGTCGAGGTGATGCGTTCCTGCAGCGCGCCCATGTCGGTCGACAGCGTCGGCTGATAGCCCACCGCCGAAGGAATACGGCCGAGCAGCGCCGACACTTCCGAGCCCGCCTGCGTGAAGCGGAAGATGTTGTCGACGAAGAAGAGCACGTCCTGCCCTTCCTGATCGCGGAAATATTCGGCCATGGTCAGGCCCGAAAGCGCCACACGCGCACGCGCGCCCGGGGGTTCGTTCATCTGGCCGAACACCAGCGCCACCTTCGACCCGTCGGGGGTCGGGTTGCCGTCGGCGTCCTTGGCGATAACGCCCGCGTCGAGGAACTCGTGATAGAGGTCGTTGCCTTCGCGCGTGCGCTCACCGACGCCCGCGAACACCGACACGCCGCCGTGACCCTTTGCGATGTTGTTGATCAGTTCCTGAATGAGAACCGTCTTGCCGACGCCGGCGCCGCCAAACAGGCCGATCTTGCCGCCGCGCGCATAGGGCGCGAGCAGGTCGATGACCTTGATGCCGGTGACGAGGATCGCGGCTTCGGTAGACTGGTCGACGAATTCGGGAGCTTCGGCATGGATCGGCGCGGTCATTTCGGCGTTCACCGGGCCGCGCTCGTCGATCGGGTCGCCGATGACGTTCATGATGCGGCCAAGCGTCTTCGGACCGACGGGGACCGAGATCTGCGCGCCGGTGTCGACGACCGGCTGGCCGCGGGTCAGGCCCTCGGTCGCGTCCATCGCGATGGTGCGAACCGTGTTCTCGCCAAGGTGCTGCGCGACCTCGAGGACGAGGCGGTTGCCGCCATTGTCGGTTTCGAGCGCGTTCAGAATCGCGGGCAGTTCGCCGTCGAACTGGACGTCGACGACGGCGCCTATGACCTGCGCGATGCGGCCGGTGCCGGCGGCGGTCGCGGCCGGCTTGGTCGCGGCGGCCTTCTTCGGAGCAGCCGGCTTCTTCGGCGCGGCCTTTTTGGCGGGAGCCTTCTTTTCAGGGGCGGGTGCGGTGGCCATGTGCTTCTTCCTGCTTACAGCGCTTCGGCGCCGGAAATGATTTCGACGAGTTCGGTGGTGATCGCGGCCTGGCGGCTGCGGTTATACTGGATGGTCAGCTTGTTGATCAGGTCGCCCGCGTTGCGCGTGGCATTGTCCATCGCGGTCATCGAGGCGCCCTGCTCCGACGCGGCGTTTTCGAGCAGGCCCTTGAAGACCTGGATCGTGACGTTGCGCGGTAGAAGATCGGCGAGGATCGCTTCCTCGTCGGGCTCATATTCGACCGCCGCGCCGCTGGAGGCCGGGGCTTCTTCGGGGGCGGGGACGGGGATCAGCTGCTGTCCGGTCGCTTCCTGAACGAGCGCCGAGCGGAACTTCGAATAGAAGAGGTGCGCGACGTCGAACGCGCCGGCCTCGTAAAGCTCCATCACCTTCGCGGCGATTTCGTGCGCCTGATCGAAGCCGATGTCGCGGATGCCGGTGGTGTCGTAATTCTCGTTCGTCTGGCCGGGGAAGAGGCGGTTGATCACCGGGCGTCCCTTGCGGCCGACGAGGAAGAAGATGACCTTCTTGCCCTGCCGCTGCAGCTCGAGCGCCTTGTCGCGCGCTGCCTTGACGATGTTCGAGTTGAACGCGCCGGCAAGGCCGCGGTCGCTGTTGAGCACGAGCAGCAGGTGCGTGTCGCTCTTGCCGGTGCCCGACAGCAGCGCCGGGGCGCTGTCGGCGGCGCCGACCTTCGACGCAAGGCTCGCGACGACGCCTTCGAGCCGCTCGGCATAGGGCCGCGCGGCTTCGGCGGCCGCTTGTGCTTTGCGCAGCTTTGCGGCGGCGACCATCTTCTTGGCCTTGGTGATCTTCTGGGTCGATTTGACCGAGTTGATCCGCCCTTTGAGTTCCTTGAGTGAAGCCACTCTGTCGGTTCCTCTTTTTCGTCATTCCCGCGAAAGCGGGAATCTAGGGATAGCTTGCGCTGCGTCGCACTGGATCCCCGCTTTCGCGGGGATGACGAGGTGTATGTTTACGCGAAAATCTTGGCGAAGGCGTCGAGCGCGGCGACCAGGCCCTTCTTGGCATCGTCGCCCAGATCCTTGGTGTCGCGGATCGTCTTCAGCACTTGCGGGTGGTCGCTGCGCAGATAGGCGAGCATCGCCTGCTCATAGCGCGTGACGTCGGTTACCGCGACGCTGTCGAGATAGCCGTTGGTGCCGGCGAAGATCGACGCGGTCTGTTCCTCGAACGGCATCGGCTGGAACTGCGGCTGTTTCAGAAGCTGCGTCAGGCGCGCGCCGCGGTTCAGGAGCTTCTGCGTCGCGGCGTCGAGGTCCGAGCCGAACTGCGCAAAGGCTTCCATCTCGCGATATTGCGCGAGCTCGAGCTTGATCGAGCCCGACACCTTCTTCATCGCCTTGGTCTGCGCGGCCGAGCCGACGCGGCTGACCGAGAGGCCGACGTTGATCGCGGGGCGGATGCCCTGGTAGAAGAGGTTGGTTTCGAGGAAGATCTGGCCGTCGGTGATCGAAATCACGTTGGTCGGGATATAGGCGGACACGTCGCCCGCCTGCGTCTCGATGATCGGCAGCGCGGTGAGCGAGCCCGAGCCATTGTCGGCGTTCATCTTGGCCGCGCGCTCGAGCAGGCGGCTGTGCAGGTAGAAAACGTCGCCGGGATAGGCCTCGCGGCCCGGCGGGCGGCGGAGCAGCAGCGACATCTGGCGATAGGCGACCGCCTGCTTCGACAGATCGTCATAGACGATCACGGCGTGCATGCCGTTGTCGCGGAAAAACTCGCCCATCGTCACGCCGGTATAGGGCGCGAGATATTGCAGCGGCGCGGGTTCCGACGCGGTCGCGGCGACCACGATCGAATATTCCATCGCGCCATTTTCTTCGAGCTGGCGGACGATCTGCGCGACGGTCGAACGCTTCTGGCCGACGGCGACATAGATGCAATAGAGCTTCTTCGATTCGTCGTCGCCCTTGTTGACCTCCTTCTGGTTGATGAAGGTGTCGATCGCGACGGCGGTCTTGCCGGTCTGGCGGTCGCCGATGATCAGCTCGCGCTGGCCGCGGCCGACGGGGACGAGCGCGTCGAGTGCCTTGAGGCCGGTCTGCACAGGTTCGTGGACCGAGGTGCGCGGGATGATGCCCGGTGCCTTCACCTCGACGCGCATCCGCTTGTCGGCCTTGATCGGCCCCTTGCCGTCGATCGGGTTGCCGAGGCCGTCGACGACGCGGCCGAGCAGGCCCTTGCCGACGGGGACGTCGACGATAGTGCCGGTGCGCTTGACGGTGTCGCCTTCCTTGATCTCCGAGTCCGACCCGAAGATCACGATACCGACATTGTCGGCCTCGAGGTTGAGCGCCATACCCTTCACGCCATTGGCGAATTCGACCATCTCGCCGGCCTGGACATTATCGAGGCCGTGGACGCGGGCGATGCCGTCGCCGACCGAGAGCACGGTGCCGATTTCGCTGACCGTGGCGTCGGTGCCGAAGTTGGCGATCTGGTCCTTGATGACCTTGCTGATTTCAGCGGCGCGGATTTCCATTATTCAGCCTTTCATCGGGGCATTGGGCGTGCGGGCGTTCAGCCCTTCATCGCCTGGGCGAAACTGTTGAGACGGGTACGGATGCTGCCGTCGATCAGCTGGCTGCCCAGCTGGACGACGAGGCCGCCGAGGATGGCGGGATCGATCGAGGCCTGGATCTGGACGTCGCGGCCGACGCGCGTCTTCAGATTGTCGGCAAGCTCCTTGAGCTGCGCGGCGCTCAGCGGGTGCGCGCTCGTCACCCTTGCGGTCACTTCGCCGCGATGCGCCGCGACGATCGCGTCATAGGCGTCGATCATTGCGGGCAGGTCGGCGAGGCGGCGGTTTTCGGCGAGGACGCCGAGAAACTTCGCGGTCAGCGTGTCGAGCTTCATCGCCTTGGCGACCGCCTCGATCGCCTTTTCGGCGTCGGAGCGGCTGATCACCGGGCTTTGGGTCAGCGTCTTGAGGTCGGCCGATTCGGCCAGTCCCACGCGCAGGGCCGACAGGCTCTTTGCGACCGCGTCGATCTGATTCGATTCGCGGGCGAGGTCGAACAGCGCGACCGCATAGCGGCCCGCGAGGCCCGCCGTGATGTTGCCCTGAATGCCGCCGGAATTCTCCACGCGCGAAAGTCCTTCTCTTCGATCCCTGGGGGGGATGGCTGCGCGGATTTTTCCGGTCTCCGAAGACACCCCCGCTGCAAAGTCGGGGCGCGCGTAGCAACGATTTTGCAGCAATGCAAGGCGGCGGGAGGGACTCGCGGCACGCCTTTCCTCACCCCGTTGGCGCCGAGGTTGTCGAAGCGCGCTTCTTTCTTCAAAACCGCCGTGACGAATGAGCGGCTGCGACACGCGCGGTCCCAACGGCGAAGAGGAACAAGACATGGGCGAGATGATCCGGATGACGATGGACGATGGCGCCGAAATCGCCGTCTATCACGCCGTGCCTGAGGGCGAGCGGCGCGGCGGGCTGGTGCTGGTGCAGGAGATTTTCGGAGTCACCGACCATATCCGCGAGCTGTGCGACGACTATGCCGCCGACGGCTATGAGGTGCTCGCCCCCGCGCTGTTCGACCGCGAGCATCCGGGGTTCGAGAGCGACTATTCGGGGCCTGAGTTCGAGCGTGCGGTGCAGCTCGCGCGCGAGCTTCATCCTTTCGAGCAGAGCCTCAAAGATGCGCAGACGTGCATCGACGCACTCAAAGGCAAAGGGCCGGTGTTCATCATCGGCTATTGCTATGGCGGGTCGGTCGCGTGGCGGATGGCGCAGATCAGTCCCGATCTTGCCGCCGCATCGGCCTATTACGGCAGCCTCGTGCCGACGACGTTCAGGGACGAGGCGCCGCAATGCGCGACGATCGCCCATTTCGGCCGCTTCGACGCGGGTATCCCGATGGAGGGTGTCGAAGCGCTGATCGCGAAGGACCATCCGACTGCGCAGATCTTCGTCTATGAGGCGGGGCACGGTTTCAACAGCGACCGCCGCAAGGATTATCACGAGCCGAGCGCCGAACTCGCCAAGGAGCGGACGCTGATGCTGTTCAAGGCGTGCGGGGGATAGTCCGCCCTAGTCGGCCGCCTTGTCGGCGCGCTTCGCCGCTGCTCCGCCGACGCGCTGGCACTGATAGACCAGCCGCTCGTTCGGGGTCGGCGGCAGGACGGCCTTCACCGCATCCTGCTGCGTCGTGAAGGCGGCGAGCGCCTCCGGGTCGGCGGTGCAGCCCTTGATGTCCGACGCGGCGCGAATCTCGCGCGCTTTCGCCATCGTCTCGGCATCGAGCAGATAGCGTTCGACGCGATATTCGCGCGTCTCGGGGTCGATCGAGGCGATCGTCACCGTTGCTTCCTCATTGGGGACGAGAATGCGCTGCCAGCGCCCGTCGGCCCCCCGCGTATATTGGGTGCGGTCGTTGACGCAGCCGCCCTTGGCGAGATCGACCGGGACGTCGTCGGTCGACGAAACGGTGATGCGGCTCCGTTCGGGCTCGATCGTGCAGAGGAAATCGCCCGCCGCCGCAACGCTCGTCGGTGCTTCAGTGGCGGTCGGCGCCTGCGAATCGTCGCCGATGTCCGACAGGTCGGCATAGGCGTCGGGGCGGGTCAGGAAGAGGATCGCGGCGATCAGGATCAGCGCCGCGCCGCCGCCGCCCGCGATCTTCGCATCGCGCAATTTTTGCTGATTATAGAAGAGCAGCCCCGCGCCGGCCCCGAGCGCGCCGAGCACGAACAAGACGCCGGCGAGCGCGATGCGATTCTCGCGCGCCGACAGCGCGGCGTCGTTCGCGCGCTGGAGCTTCATCTCGCGCTCGAGCTCAGCCTTCGCCTCTTGCTGCGCATCGGCGGCGGCTTCGGCGCGCGCTTCGGCATCGGTGAGCGCGCGGTCGCGCGCCGCGGCTTCGGCCATCGTCAGGCAGGGGGTGCCGACGCTGCGATACTCTTGCCGCGAATCGCTGAGAAAGCGGCCGACTTCAGGCACCGAAATCGCGAAAGCGAAAGGCGAATCGCCGTCGTCCGCGCGGGTGATCGCGGTGTTGATCCCGACGATGCGCCCGCACTGGTCGACGAGCGGCCCGCCCGAATTGCCGCGCGAAATCTTGGCGGTGTGGACGAGCATCGCGACGCCGTCGACCGACTGGCGGTTCGACATATTGCCCTCGCTGCGCACCGGGGTGCGCGGCGTGATATAGTCGGCGGCGCTGCGCGCGGTCGCGAGGTCGACGTTGCCGGGATAGCCGAGCGCGACGACATCGGCCCCCGATTCGAGCGGGCCGGTGTAAATCGCGGCGGCGGGAACGCGGCCTTCGGTCATCTCGACGAGCGCGAGGTCGCGGTTCGTGTCGATCGCGATCAGCTTGCCCGCATAGCTTTTCTGCCCCTCCGAAGGGACGATGCCGAGCGCGACATTCTGGGGATATTTTGCCGCCGATTCGACGACATGCGCGTTGGTCAGGATGCGCGTCGGGGTGATCGCGATGCCGCTGCCGTGCCCGAAACCGACGACCTCGCCATCGACCATCGCGACGGTGACGACGCGGACGACGCTGCGCGACACCGCGCTGATGTCGTCGGCGGCGTGGGCCGGCGCGGCGACGGAAAGGCTGGCGAGGACGAGGGCGAGCAGCGCGAACAGGCGGGTCATGGGCGCGCAGCTTAGAGGCGCGCGCTTTGAACGCAAGCATCGGGACGCGGTCCCGTGTGCGGCATGGCAGAGGGGGCGCAGACGAAAGACCGAAAGGATGGTTCGATGACTTACGCGATCACCGGGCTCGACCCCGAACCCTTTGCACCGCTGTTTGCGCTGAGCGACGCCGAGCTGGCGGCGCGGGGGGCGCGGCGCGTTGTCGCCGATGCCGACCGCGGCTTTCCGTGCCGGATCAGCCTGGACGATGCGCGCGCCGGCGAGGAACTGATCCTGCTCCACCATGTCAGCCACGATGTCGAAACCCCCTATCGCAGCGCCTATGCCATTTATGTGCGGCAGGGGGTGGCGGCGACGCACTGGCGCGACGAAGTGCCGCCGGTGTTCGAAGGACGCCCGCTCGCGCTGCGCGCCTTTGGCGCCGACGGCATGCTGCGCACCGCGAAGCTCGCCGCGCCGGGTGAGGCCGACGGCGCGATCCGCGATCTGTTCGCCGACGCCGCGATTGCCTATATCGACGCGCATAATGCAGCGCATGGCTGCTTTGCGGCGCGGATCGAAAGGGACGCGGCATGAGCTTCGAGACGATGACCGACGACGATCGCTGGGCGGTGATGCGCCGCCGCGACAAGGCCTATGACGGGCGCTTCATCGTCGGCGTGCTGACCACCGGCATCTATTGCCGCCCGAGCTGCGCCGCGCGCCAGCCGCTGCGCGCGAATGTGCGCTTCTTTCGCGATGGCGCGGGCGCGCGCGCCGTGGGGCTCAGACCCTGCAAGCGCTGCCTGCCCGACGATGTCGGGCGCGACGAGGCTGCGGTGCTCGCGGCGATCAAGGCGATCCAGGCAAGCGAGGAACCGCTCGCGCTCGCCGACCTCGCTGCGCGCACCGGCTATTCGGCGACGCATTTCCAGCGCGTCTTCACCCGCCACACCGGCCTGTCGCCCGCCGCCTATGCCCGCGCGCTGCGCGAGGAGCGCGCGCGCGAGGCATTGAGCGAGGCGGGACGCGTGACCGACGCAATCTATGACGCGGGCTTTTCGGGGCCGTCGCGATTCTATGAAACGATGGAGGGACGGATGGGCATGACGGCTTCGGCGTGGGCGAACGGCGGCAAGGGCGCGACGATCCACTGGGCGGTCGTGCCGACGAGCTTGGGCGACATGCTCGTCGCGGCGACCGGCAAGGGCGTGTGCCGCCTCTCCTTCGCCGAGGGACGCGAGGCGCTCGAGGAGCGCTTCCCCGCGGCCGAATTGGTCGAAGGCGGTTCCGAGTTCGCGGGCCTGCTCAAGCAGGTCGTCGACGCGGTCGAGACCCCCGCGCTCGGCTTCGACCATATCCCGATCGACGTGAAGGGCACCGCCTTTCAGGAAGCGGTGTGGCGCGAGCTGAGGAAAATTCCCGCCGGCGAAACGCGCAGCTATGCCGAGATCGCCGCCGCGGTCGGCAGGCCCAAGGCGGTGCGCGCGGCGGGGAGCGCGAACGGCGCGAACAATGTCGCGGTGCTGATCCCGTGCCACCGCGTCGTGCGCAGCGACGGATCGCTCGGCGGCTATGCCTATGGCCTGCCGATCAAGGAAGAATTGCTGAAGAGGGAGACGAGAAAGTGACCGATAAAATTGCCGAGTTCCGCGCGCTGCACGTTCCGGGCGATCCACTGATCCTCGTCAACATCTGGGATGCGGGGAGCGCGAAGGCGGTCGCCGCCGCGGGTGCAAAGGCGATCGCGACCGGCAGCTATGGCGTCGCGGGTGCGCAGGGGCGCAGCGACGGCGAAGATTTTCCGCTGGAGGACGCGCTCGAAAATCTGCGGCGCATAGTGTCGGTGACCGATCTGCCGGTCACCATCGACATGGAATCGGGCTATGGCGGCGACGCCGCGGCGGTCGGCGGTTCGGTCGGGCAGGCGCGCGCGGCGGGCGCGGTCGGGATCAACATGGAGGACCGTCTGCCCGATGTCCTTGAACTGCTTCCGCTTGCCGAGGCGCAGGCGCGTTACCGCGCGGCGGCCGATACCGGAATATTCGTCAACGCGCGCTGCGATATGTTTCGCGGCGCCGATGCTGCGAAGGACGGCGAGGCGCTCGTCGCGGCGACGCTCGAACGCGCCCGCGCCTATGCCGATGCCGGGGCGGGATCGCTGTTCGTCCCCTTCCTGCTCGACCCCAAATGTATCGGCGCAATCTGCGATGCGTCGCCGCTGCCGGTGAATATCTTGCGCGGCAAGGGCGGGCCGACGCATCGGGAGCTCGCGTCGCTCGGCGTCGCGCGGATCAGCCACGGGCACCAGCCATGGGCGGGCGCGATGGCGTGGCTCACCGGGCAGGCGGAAAAAGTCTTCGGCGGCGACGAGCCCGATTATTGAGAATGGGGCCCGCGCCCGCTCACTCACAAAATTCGTCATTGCGAGCGAAGTAAAGCAATCCAGAGCGGTTTACGCATGCTCTGGATTGCTTCGCTTCGCTAGCAATGACGGAGTCGCTTACTGCGCCTTTGCCGACTCTGGCCGCGCCACCGCATACATTTCCTTCGCGATCGTCTTCATCAGCGCCATACGGTCGTCGCCCTCGGCGTAGAGGTCGAAATGGGTGCGGCCGGGGACGAAGCGGAACGAGGATTGCGCCCCCAATCCGTCGAGCACCGCTTTCAGCCGATGCGCCGCGCCGTCGAGATAGAAGGTGTCGGCTGTGCCGACGATCAGATGGATCTTGCCGTCGAGGTCGGGCTTGAGCGTCGGCCAGTCGCGCTTGACGATGTGCGCGATGTCATAATGATCGCGCCACCAGGCGGCGACCGCGGGGTCGATCTTGCCGGTCGCGCGGTCGAACAGCGGGCAAGGGCGCCCGTCGGGGCAGCGCGGCGAAAAGACCCAGTCGAAGCTCGCGAACTGGCCGCCATAGGCGCCGAGCGCCGCCTCGAGCTGGGCGAATTCCTTCAGCGTCGCGATCACCTCGCCCTTGTCGCGGATCAGCGGCAGCGGCTCGCCGTCGGCGCTGACATAGGCGTTCGCGTTCGGGGCGTAGATGTCGATGTTGGTGAAATCGTGAAAATCGCTCGGGTCGGGCGATGTCGGCCAGGTGCCGCCGAAAATCTTTGGATAGGCGACCTGCAGCCACAGGGTCGACCAGCCGCCTGAACTGTGCCCGTTGAGGAAACGCCCCGATGCGCGCGCGTCCATGCGATATTTGGCTTCGAGTGCTGGGATCGCTTCGGTGGTCAGCGCCGCGCCCCACGGGCCGTTGTTCGCCGAGTCGGCGAATTCGTGCGTTCCGGTCGCGATATGGTGATCGAGGAAGACCCAGATCATCGGCGGCATTTCGCCCTTCGCCATCATCGTCACCGCCCCAGCCGCGCTCATCCGCGCGCTGTCGAGCGTGCTGCCGAAGCCGCCATCGGAGTAGGCGGTGGGATAGGTTTGTGTGCCGTCCGCATAGCCCGGCGGCAGCGCGACCCAGCCCTTGATCGCGGTCGCGCGGCCCGAAAAATCGGTCATCAGCTTCGACGGGATGTCGACCGCTTCGACGCTCTTCAGCGCCGTCTCGATCTCGGCGCGGCGCGCTTCGGGCATTGCGGCGAGCCGTGCGGCAATATCGCGTGCCGGGATTTCGCGGTCGAGCGTCAGCGTCGGGATCGGGCCCGGCAAGGTCGCTTCGACCACCGCAGAGACGAGATCGCCGGCGCCGCGGCCGCCATAATTATAGTCGTGATTGCGGTCGAAAACCGCCTGCAGCCGGTAGGTTCCGGGCGCGAGCTGCGACCAGGGGAGGGGGAACGCATCGGTGTCGGTGCCGACGAGCGCCGGCGTTCCGGGCGCGAGATGCGCGACTTCGCGCGCCGCGATCGCGGTGCCGGTGGGATCGAAGGCCGAGGTGTCGACCTCTTCCTGCGCCGGGGCTCCGGGCTCGGCCTTTTGCGCAAAGACGAGCAGCCGCCCGCTTGCATCGTCGCCGAGGTTCCTGGGAGTGACGACCGGTGCGGCCATCGGCGCAGGATCGGCCCGGACGGCGGCCGGCGCCGAGAGCGCCAGCGCGATGGGGACAAGGAGCGAAAGCGCGCGGCGCGACGGGCAGCAGATCATGCGCAAGCTCTAACCGCTGGCGACGATGTGTAAAGGGCGGTCGCCGCCAGCCCGCGCAGTCGCGTCGCTCAACCCTCCTTCTTCTTCTCCTCCGCCTTGCGGAAAATTTCCGCTATCTTGGCGCGCGCCTCGTCGAGATTGTTCTCGTCGATCGCCTTGACCGCGGCGAGCAGCAGATTTTCCTCCTTCTCGTCATGTTCCTCAAAGGCGATTGGTGCGATCACCACGCGGGCGATGTCGCCCTTACCCTCGTCGAGCAGCTGGCGCGTCAGGATCAGACGATATTGCGGATCATAGGAAGCGTTCGGATAGACTTGTTCGAGCGCGATCAGCGCCGCTTCGGGGATCGGCTCCCCTGCCTCGCGAAACGAGAGATAATAGCCGATCGCCGGCCGCGGATCGAGCGGGTCGAGATTGCGCGCGCGCACAAAATGCGGACGGGCTCTGGCATAGGCGCTCTTGTCGGTCTTGCCGCGCCCCATGAAGACATTGGCCTTGAGCAGGTGGGCGGGAGCGGAATCGGGGGCGAGCGCCAGGGCGCGGTCGGCCGCAGCTTCGGCGGCATCCCACTTCTTGGCGTCAAGCTGTGCTTCGCCGACCCACAATTGCGCCGACAGGCTCTGCGGATAGGCGGCGTCCTTGCCCGCCATGTCGCTCGCGACGTCGCGCGCTTCATCGGCATCGACGCCACGCTGCGAGCGCATATGATCGCGGATCAGCGCCTCTTCGGCTTCAGTGAGCGGGCGCATCGCGACCTTGGGCTCGACATAGTTGCCGGGTTTGACGTCATAGCCGAGGAAGGGGCCGCGCTTGTAACGGCGCACTTTTTTTTGCAGCTGGCCCAAGTCGCCGAATATGCGCTTCGCGGCGGTCAGGCTGTCCTCGCCGCTGTTGAGCGCCTTCAGATATGCGACAAGCTGTCCCTGCCGGTCGGGGGCGAAGTTCAGATAGTGCGAGAGCAGCCAGCCGAAGGTATAGACCTGATAGCGTTGAATGTCGTTCAGCGATGCCTTGCTGTCGAACAGCCGCTCGAGCGGAATGTCGGGGAGGAAATCGAGCGCCGCGCCGCGCGACTGCGGCACGTCGCCGACGTGAAAGCTGCCGTCGTCCATGAAGCGGATCGTACTGTAGAGCTCGGCGAACCCCTCGGTGTACCAGCTCGGATAGGCGGTGCTGAAGTTCGACAGCATGAAGTGGTGGGTATATTCGTGGAGCAGCACCGACTTGATGTCGAGCCGCGGCCCGGTGCGGATACCCTTGCTCGTTTCGATTCGCTCGTGAGCGGGCACGAAGGAGACCGGATTGCCAGCGCGTCCGATGTAGAAGCCTGCGACCCCCGAGCCCGAGGCGTGGGCGAACACCGCGATATTGTCGGTGTCACCGCTTCGATAGACCTTGACCTTGTTCGCGTTGCCGACGTCGGGACCGGGCACCGGCATATTCTGAAGCGTGCGCAGCGCATTGTCGAAACGTTCAAGCAATGTTGCGAATTTCTCCGCATCGTTGCGGTCGCTTTCGGAATAGACGACGAAGTGGGCGGTCCTGGCTTCCCACCATTCGGCCCTTGCCGCCGGACTCGCCAGCGTGGCGAACATTGCGAAGGCTGCACCCAGAAGCCTCGCGGCCTCGCACTTCCAATTCGTTCCCGTCACGCTTGCCCCCCGAACCCTTGATGGCGCCAGCATAGCGCGCGAGGGCGATGCTTCAAGGGGGCGCCAAGCCTTTGGTCCTAAACGAAGCTATAGGGATCGACGTCGATCGCGAGCCGCGCCTTCGCCGGCCAGTCGATGCGAGCGATCCAGTCGCGGATCGTGCCTTGCAGGTCGAAACTGCGCGGCGCGTGGAGGAGCAGGCGGAAGCGGTGGCGGCCGCGCAGCATTGCGAGCGGCGCGGGGGCGGGGCCATAGATGGCGAGCCCGTCGGCGGCGGGCGCCTTTTCGCCGAGCCGCTGCGCGACGCCGCGCGCGACCTCGATATCCTCCGACGAGATGACGAGCGCCGCGAAGCGGCCATAGGGCGGCGCGCCCGCCTGTTTGCGCGCGGCGGCCTCGGCGCCGTAGAAGCCCTCGCGGTCGTTCGCGACGAGCGCCGCCATCACCGGCGCGTCGGGAACGCGCGTCTGGATCAGCACCTCGCCGGGCTTGACCCCACGCCCGGCGCGCCCCGCGACCTGCGCGATCTGCTGAAAGGTGCGTTCCGAGGCGCGCAAATCGCCGCCGTCGAGCCCGAGGTCGGCATCGACCACGCCGACGAGGGTCAGGTTGGGGAAATGATAGCCCTTGGTGACGAGCTGCGTGCCGATGATGATGTCGACCAGCCCGTCCTCGACCGCCTCGACGAACTCGGCGGCCTTGGCGGGCGACCAGAGGGTGTCCGAGGTGACGATGGCGGTGCGCGCTTCGGGAAAGCGCAGGGCGACCTCGTCGGCGACGCGCTCGACGCCCGGGCCGCAGGCGACGAGGCTGTCCTCGTCCTCGCACTCGGGGCAGAGCCGCGGCGGCGGCATGACATGGCCGCAATGGTGGCAGGCGAGGCGGTGGACAAGGCGATGTTCGACCATCCATGCGGTGCAATTGGGGCACTGGATGCGGTGGCCGCAGGTGCGGCAGAGGGTCAGCGGCGCAAAGCCGCGACGGTTGAGGAACAGCAGGCTCTGCTCGCCTTTGCCCAGCCGGTCGGCGAGCGCGTCGACGAGCGGCGGCGCGAGCCAGCGGCCGCGGTCGGGCGGGTCGCGGCGCATGTCGATCGCGGCAAGGTCGGGCAGCGTCGCGCCGCCATAGCGGGCGGGCAGGACGAGGTGGCGATAGCGGCCGGCCTCGACCATCGCGAGGCTTTCGAGCGCCGGGGTCGCGCTCGCGAGGATCACCGGCAGGCCTTCGAAAGACCCGCGCATCACCGCCACGTCGCGCGCGTGATAATGGACGCCATCCTCCTGCTTGAAGCTCGTTTCATGCGCCTCGTCGACGACGATCAGCCCCAGATTGGCGTAGGGGAGAAAAAGCGCCGATCGCGCGCCGACGACGATCTTTGCTTCGCCGCTCGCGATCGCGTGCCAGGCGCGGCGGCGCTCGGTCGAACGAAGCCCCGAATGCCACGGCACCGGCTCGCGGCCGAAGCGCGCCGCGAAGCGCGTCAGCATCGGTTCGGTGAGCGCGATTTCGGGAAGCAGGACGAGCGTCTGCTTGCCCGCGTCGACCGCGGCGGCGATCGCCTCCATATAGACTTCGGTCTTGCCCGATCCGGTGACGCCGTCGAGGAGCAGCGTTTCGAACCGTTCCGCGTCGACCGCTTCGCGCAGCTGCCCGGCCGCAGCCGCCTGTTCGTCGGACAGGTCGGGCGGAGCGAAGCCGGGGTCGGGCACGGGATAGGGCGCGTCGGCCGACACCTCGACCGCTTCGAGCGCGCCCGTCTGCACGAGTCCGCGGATCACCGCGTCGCTGACCTCGGCGAGCGCGGCGAGCTCGCGGACCGTGCCCTGCCGCGCGCCGATCTTTTCGAGCGCCACCGTGCGCTGCGGCGTCATCCGCGCCGGCAATTCGCCGGTCGCGCGATATTCGACGATCGGGCGGCGCGCGTCGGCGAAGGCGGCGCCGGGCAGCACCATGCGCAGCACCGCGCCGGGGGGCGCGAGATAATAATCGCTCGTCCATTCGACGAGGCGGCGCAGCGGCGCCCTGATCGGCGGAACGTCGACGATTTCGTAAAGATTGCGGAGGCGATTGTCGCCGACGGGGTCGGGCGCGCCGAAGCTGGCGTCCTCCCACACCACGCCGCCGAGCCGCCGCGGCCCGAGCGGTGCGACGACGACGCTGCCGAGCGGCGCCTCGCTGCCATGGGGCACGCGATAGTCGAGTGGGCCGAGGGCGGCGGTGAGAAGGAGAACTCGGGCGCGGGTCATCGATCGGACAGGATATAGGCGCGCAGGGAAAATAGGAAAGCGCGCTATCCGTTGCCGAGCCGATATCGGGCGCCGGGTCCGTTTCGGATCGGCGCCCGCGGATCACATCGCCTTGATATAATCGACCATCTGGCCGACCACGGTTCCCCAGCCGTCGTGAAAGCCCATCTCCTCATGCCTCTGGCGCGCGGCGCTGTCGCCGTGCACCGCGATCGCGCGATAGAGCGTGCTGTCGCCCTGCGGCGTCAGGAACAGGCCGGCGGTGAAGAAAGGCGCGGGCGCGGGGCGGAAGCCGGGAAGCAGCGCGTCGGTGAAGATCAGCCGCTCGCCCGGCACCACCTCCAGATAGCAGCCATTGTTCGGAAATTCCTCGCCCTCGGGCGAGCGCATCGTCGTGCGAAAGACGCCTCCGGGGCGCAGGTCCATCTCGCAGGCGGTGACCGTCCAGGGCTTGGGCACGAACCAGTGCACCAGATGTTCGGACGTCGTCCACACTTTCCACACCAGGTCGGCGGGCACGTCGATCGTGCGTTCGAGGACGAGGTCGAGGTCGGGATCGACGGGGCCGAGCGGAAAGGTCATCGGGGAGTCTCCTTGTTGTTCTGGAGTGAGAGTAGATAGGAATCCATGCGGTCGAGCCGTCCTTCCCAAAGGCGGCGCTGGGTCGCGAGCCAGTCCTCGGCCAGCCGCAGCCGGTCGGGGGCAAGGCTGTAGGTGCGGACCCGGCCCCGCTTGCGCGAATGAACGAGGCCGCAGCCTTCGAGCATCTTGAGATGCGCGAGAAAGGAGGGGAGCGCCATCGGGTGGTGCGCCGCAAGTTCGCTGACCGAGGCCGGTCGTTCGCCGAGCCGTTCGAGCACCTGCCGCCGCGTCGGATCGGCGAGCGCGCGAAAGATACCGTCGATCATCGCGGGTTCGGGGGCAATCGGGGCATCGGGCCGGATGGTCGACATGGCGGTCTCCTGTCGCCCGCCCTCTTAGGATGTCTCAATACTTAGGTCAACGCCTAACTATTAGGACAGGCATCGTGCGGCGCGACATCGCCGACGAGCAGGGATCAGGCTGCGGCGATGCTGCGCGGTCGGGTGCGGGCGGGCTTCGGGCGGCGGAACCAGAAGGTCCAGACGGCGAAGCTGCCGAGTATCGCCAGCGACAGGCCCGACAGCGTCAGCAGCAGGCGGTACGGCAGCCCGCCGACCTTGCCCGCGTGGAGCGGATAGGCCTTGTTGAACGCCTGCGCGCCCGGCGCCATCACGAGCGCATCGCGCGCGCCGAGCAGGCGGCCGGTCGTAGCGTCGAACCACAGCGTCGTGCGGCCGTTGGGGAGCCATTCGGCACCCTGACGCATCCGGAGGCTGATCGGGTCGCCTGCCTTGCGCGGCAGGCTGAGAATGCGGAATTCGGCCGTCGGGAAACGGCGGTGCGCTTCGGCGAGCATCGCGGCATAGTCGGGTTTTGCGGCGAGCGGACCGCTTTCATATTTCGGTGGCTCCATCGACCGAACCGTTTCGACGACCGGCCCGAAGGGGGCGACGACCGCCATCGCGAAGGGGCGAAAGATCATCATCGTGCCGGTGACGAGCGAGAGCAGCAGCAGCGGCGCGACGACGATGCCGAGGTCGCGGTGATGGGTGACGATCGCGGGCCGGCTCATCCGCCTTGGCCACAGCCGCGGGCGAAAGGTCGCGCGCGTGCGCCACCAGAGGATGATGCCCGAGATCACGAAGAACAGGCCGCAAAGCCCCGCGATGCCGATCACCCATTCGCCGCTGTCGCCCGCGAAAAGATGATGGTGAAAGTCGAAGATCCACAGCTCGGGCCGCTCCCACTGGCTCGCCCAGTGGATGACGGTCCGTCCTGTCTGGTCGGCATAGGCGCCCGCCCCTTCGCCGAAGCGCGCCTGATGCAGCCCGAAGCCGTCGCGGGCATAGACGATGCCCTGCGCCCCCGGCTGCGCCATGATCGCCTCGGTCGCCCGCGTCACGCTGGCAAGGTCGGTGCGCAGCGGATCGCCGGCGTGCGGCACCCCGATCCACGCATCCTTGTGGAGCAGGATCGTGCCGCTGAGGCCGAGCAGCGCGAGCAGCAGCCCGATCAGCCCGCCCGCCCAGCGGTGGAGCGTATCGAGCAGCTTCATCGGCCCGCGCGCCGCATCAGAAGCGATAGTCCCAGCCAAGCGTGAAGGTGCGACCGCGGCCCGCGAAGTTGAAGAAATCGTCGGTCGGCCGCTGGGTGTCGCTCGCGTAGCTGATATATTGCGTGTCGAACAGATTCTGCACCGACAGGCTGACCCCGCCGAGGCTCGTCTGATAGCGGATGAAGGCGTCGGTCAGATTATAGCCTTCGAAATCGTTGCGCGGGTCGCGGACGAGACCGCGAAAGCTGCGCGCGAGATAGAATTGCGTCTGGATGCGCGCCGACACCGGGCCGCTCGCATAAGCGGCGGCGAGGTTGAGCCGGTCGGGCGAGATGTTCGCGCCGTCGAGGTCGGTATCGACCACATCGTCGCCGTCGGTGTCCGACCGCCCCTTGATATGGGCATAGCCCGTCGAGAGCGTCAGCCCGTCGACCGGCATACGGACGGCGAGGTTGATTTCCAGCCCCTCGATCTCGACGCGCTCGCGCACGACGGTGAAGATGCCGTCGCCGCCGGCGCGCAGTCGCTGGCCGTTCTTGCTCGTCGACCAGAAATAGCTCGCGCTCGCATCGAGCGGGCCGCGCTTCACCTCGACGCCGATCTCGCGATTGTTCGACACGATCGGCGAGATGTCGAGGAAATCGTCGACGTCGACGCCGGTGTCGGCGACCGCGCGGGTGATGCGGCCGACGTCGGGCACGGTGTAGCCCTCGGCATAGCTCGCATAGGCGCGGATGCCGGCGAGCGGCTCGACGATGACGCCGCCGTTGAGGAGCAGGTCGTCGAAGCTCGGGCTGCCGCCCGCGACGTCGACGCCGCCATAGGTCGCGGGGTCGCTGCCGTCATAGGTGGTTGCCGCGAGGGTGTGATAATCGGCGATGCCGATCTTCACATTTTCATAGCGCGCGCCGCCGGCGAGGCGGACGAGGCCGCCCGCAAGCTCGAGATTCGCTTGGCCGAAGGGGGCGAGGCTGCGGAAGTCGGTCGGCGGCACCCAGGCGCGGTCGGTCGCGATCAGCCGCTGTTCGGTCGAATCCCACAGCGCGTCGAAACCCGCGATCAGCGTCAGCGCTTCGAAGCCGGGCACCGCGCGTTCGTAGCTGATCTTGCCGCCATATTTGCGGCTGCGGTTCTGCGACTGGTCGAACAGGGTGCCGACCGGCGCGATCGCGGGATCCTGAAAGCTCGCGATCGGGTTCGGCTCGCCGCCGAACGTGTCGCGGCTGCGATTCCAGAAGATCTGGCTGACGAAATTGCCGCCGCCAAGGGCGCTGTCGGTCAGCGACAGCGCGACGCTTTCGGTGCGTCCGGTCGCGGGAACGCCCGGCGGCGTGCCGCGCTCGGCGCTCGTCGGCAGGCCGGCGGCCTTGTCGCCGGCGACCGCGGCATAATCGCCGTCGCCTTCGAGTTCGAAGCGGCTCGCGATCAGGTCGAGCCGCATCGTGTCGGTGACCGCATAACCAAAGCGGCCGAAGAAGGAGAGGGTTTCCGAATCCTGCGTCTCGCCCTGCGTCAGATTGATGCCGACCGGGCGTCCATCGCCATCGAAAAAGACGCCGCGGCGTTCCCATGCGGCGCCGACACTCGCGTCGAAGCGTCCCGCCTTATACTGGACGAGCCCTGCGACCTTGCCGCCCATGCCGGCGCGCGAGAAATCATTGTCGGCGGTCGCCTGCAGCAAGGTGCGGCCCGACAGCCCCTCTTCGCTCGGCGCGCCGACGGTCACCTGATTGACGATGCCGCCGGTGCCGCCGATCCCCTGCAGCGCGTTCGATCCGAAGATCACCTCGACCCGGTCGATGAAGAAACCGTCGATGGTAAAGCCGTCACGGCTACCGTCGCGCAGCGGGGTCGATTGCGGAATGCCGTTGATCGCATAGAGCGGCGAGCGGCCGCGCAGCGTCTCGCCCGCGCCCGACAATTTCTGCCGCGTCGGCGAGAAGCTGGGGGTCAGCGTCGCGACCGCATCGGTCACCGATCCCGAAATCGCAAGCTGCTGGTCGAGCGCGTCCTTGCCGATGACATCGACGGTGAGCGGCAGCGCATTGGCGGGCAGAATCGAGCGCGCCGCGGTGACGACGATCGTATCTTCGCCATCGGGCGCGTCGTTCGCATCGCTCGACTGGGCGAGCGCGGGGGTGGAAAGGGCGGTACCGAGCAGCATCGCGGCAGCGAACTTGCGAATCATTCTTATCTCCCTGATCGCGAGTGCCGCTAATGAGAGCGATTTGCATATGCAAGAGAAAAGGACATGCTCCCCTCCCGCTTGCGGGAGGGGCAGCGAGGCTTGCGAGCTTGCTCGCTAGCCGCAGCGGGGTGGGTCACCGCACCGCCGCTGCCCGCCCCCGACCCCTCCCGCAAGCGGGAGGGGAGAAAAGCGTCGCGCGCGGTGGCAGCGATCGGGGGTGACGGCGGCGAGCAAAGCGCGCTATCACCCTCGCCATGCGCGAAAAGGAACTGCGGTTCGCCCTGATTTGCTACGGCGGCATCAGCCTTGCCGTCTATATGCACGGAATCACCAAGGAGATCTGGCGCCTGGCGGCGGCATCGCGCGCGTGGCACGACGGCAGCGCGATCGACGGGTCGGGCGGCGTCTATCGCGGGCTGCTCGCGGCGATCGAGGCGAAGAGCGGGGTGCGGCTGCGTGTGCTCGCCGACATCGTGGCCGGCGCGAGCGCGGGCGGCATCAACGCGATCTTCCTCGCGCGGGCGCTCGCGACGGGCCAGTCGCTCGATCCGCTGACCGACCTGTGGCTCGAGGATGCCGACGTCGACTATCTGCTCGACCCCGACGCGCGCCCGATCTCGGCGGCGACCAAATTCTGGGCGGTGCCGATCGCCGGCTGGGCGATGAAGCGGCGCGGCAACGTCATCGACCGCACCGTCGCGGGCGCGGCGCAGGACGAGGTGCGTGCCAAGCTGTCGCGCTTCGTGCGCGCACGCTGGTTCGAACCGCCCTTTGGCGGCGAGACCTTTTCGGGGCTGATCTTCGACGCGTTCGAGGCCATGGACCGCGGGCCGCGCGGGCCGGTGCTGGTTCCCGCGGGGCAGCCGGTCGACCTGTTCGTATCGGTGACCGATTTCGCGGGCCACAGCATGCCGCTGTCGCTCAACAGCCCGCCGCGCGTGACCGAGCAGGAGCATCGCCTGATCCTGCATTTCCGGCAGGACGGGCGCGCGGGAAAGGATCTGGGCGACATGCCGGCGCTCGCCGTGGCGGCGCGCGCGACCGCGAGCTTCCCCGGCGCCTTTCCGCCCTTCACGTTGCGCGAGATCGACCGCGTGCTCGCAAAGCGCCACATCGACTGGCCCGGGCGCGCCGATTTCATCCGCGTGCAATTACCCGCGGGCGACGAGGCCGATCCCGCCGACCGCGTGCTGATCGACGGATCGGTGCTCGCCAACGCGCCCTTCCGCCCGGCGATCGCCGCGCTCAAGCAGCGGCCGGCGCGGCGCGAGATCGACCGCCGCTTCGTCTATATCGACCCCAAGCCCGATTACCGGTCGATCAGCTTCGGCCGCCACGGCGAACCCGTCGAGGGCGAGGCGGCGCCGCCGCTTCCCGGCTTTTTGACGACGATCCTCGGCGCGCTCTCCGAAATCCCGCGCGAACAGCCGATCCGCGAGAATGTCGAAGCGATCGAGGCGATGTCGCGGCGCATCCGCCGGATGCAGCATATCGTCGACGCGATGAAGGTCGAGGTCGAGGAGCAGGTCGCGGCGCTGTTCGGCACGACCTTCTTTCTCGACACGCCGACCCCGGCACGGCTCGACCGCTGGCGCGCGAAGGCGCAGAGCGAGGCGGCGGCGCGCGCGGGCTTCGCCTATCCGCCCTATGGCCATCTGAAGCTGTCGTCGGTGGTCGAGGAACTCGCGCGGCTGATCGACCGCCTCGCGCCGCCCGAGGGGGCGATCCACCGCGAACATCGCCGCACCTTGCTGTGGGACGAGATACGCGCGCGCGGCCTCGACCGGATTTCGGGCAGGAAGGGCGCGGGGGCGAGCCGCGACGCGATTTCCTTCTTCCGCATTCACGACCTGACCTTCCGCATCCGCCGCCTGCGTTTCCTCGCGCGCGAACTCGACGCGGTCGAGGCGAAGCGCGATGCGCGCGATGCCGATTGCGAGGCGATGCGCGGCGCGATCTTCGCCGCACTCGGCCTTTATGTCGAACGCGAAGGCGACAGCTGGCTCGGCGACCTCGACGTCGCGGCCGATGCGGACATGGGCGCGTGGATCGACGCGATCGCCGAGCGCCGCGACCTGCTCGCTGTCGACCGCGAGGGCGACGAGCTGCTCGCCGCGGGGCTCGCCGGCCTGCCGAAGGACGACCGCCGCCAGCTGCTCCTCGCCTATCTCGGCTATCCCTTTTACGACATCGCGACCCTGCCGCTCTTGCAGGGTGAGGGATATGACGAGTTCGATCCGGTCAAGATCGACCGCATCTCGCCGTCCGATGCGACCGCGATCCGTGCCGGTGGCGCGGCGGCGATGCTGAAGGGGATCGAGTTCAACAGCTTCGGCGCCTTTTTCAGCCGCACCTACCGCGAGAACGACTATCTGTGGGGCCGCCTCCACGGCGCCGACCGGCTGGTCGACATCGTCGCGTCAAGCGTGACGGGCGAGGGTGCGCTGTCGAAGGAGGAACTCGCCGCGACCAAACGGCGGGCGTTCCACGCGATATTGGACGAAGAGGAGGGACGGCTGCCGAAGGTGCAGGCGCTGATCGCCGAGATCAGGGGGGAGATTGGCTAAGTCACGTCGTCATCCCCGCGAAAGCGGGGGTCCAGTGGCAACGGCGGTTCGCTCAAATGGATTCCCGCTTTCGCGAGAATGACGATGAATGGGATGGCAAATGCTAACCGATCAATCGGTCAGATCGTCCCACATATCCTTGATGCGGCCGAAGAAGCCCTGGCTTGCCGGGCATTCCTCGCCCGTTTCGGTCTCGCGGAATTCGGCGAGCAGTTCTTTCTGGCGCGCGGTCAGTTTGGTCGGCGTTTCGACATCGATCTGGATCACCAGGTCGCCGTGGCCGCGGCCGTTGAGCACCGGCATACCCGCGCCGCGCTGGCGCAGCTGTTTGCCCGACTGGATACCCGCGGGGATGCGGATGTCGTGCTTGGTGCCGTCGAGCCCCGGAATGACGATCTCGCCGCCGAGCGCGGCGGTGGTGAAGCTGATCGGCGCGCGGGTGAACAGCGTCGTGCCCTCGCGCTCGAAGAGCTTGTGCCGCGCCATGTGAAGGAAGATGTAAAGGTCGCCCGGCGCCGCGCCGCGCGCGCCGCTCTCGCCTTCGCCCGACAGGCGGATGCGCGTGCCTTCGTCGACCCCCGGCGGGATGGTGACGGTCAGCGTCTTGCGCCGGTCGACGCGGCCTTCGCCAAGGCAGGTGGTGCAGGGGTCGGCGATCACCTCGCCCGCGCCCTGGCACGCCGGGCAGGTGCGTTCGACCATGAAGAAACCCTGCTGCGCGCGCACCTTGCCCATGCCGCCGCAGGTGGTGCAGCGGTGCGTTTGCGTGCCGGGCCTGGCGCCCGACCCGTCGCACGCATCGCAGCGTGCGGCGACATCGACCTCGATCTCGCGCGTGCAGCCGGCGAAAGCGTCCTCGAGCCGGATTTCCATGTCGTAGCGAAGGTCGGCGCCGCGCGCGGGCCCGCGCTGCTGGCGCGCGCCGCCGAAGGCCGAGCCGAAAATCGATTCGAAAATATCGCCGATGTCGCCGAAATCGGCGCTGCCGCCATTGGCGCCAAAGCCGCCGTTCTTGAACGCATCCTTGCCGAACCGGTCATAGGCCGCGCGCTTTTGCGGGTCCTTCAGGCAGTCATAGGCCTCGTTGATCGCCTTGAAGCGCGCCTCGCTGTCGCCGCATCCCGGATTCTTGTCGGGATGATATTGCATCGCCAGCTTGCGATACGCGGCCTTCAGCGCCTTGTCGTCGGCGGTGCGTTCGACTTCCAGCAGTTCGTAATAATCGATGTCGAGCGACATTATGCAACAGCCCCTACTTCAGCCCGCCGCCCCGGCGGATACCGGGGCGACGAGTTGAAGCTCATCCTTACTTTTTGTCGTCTTCGACTTCGGAGAATTCGGCGTCGACCACATCTTCGTCGGCCTTGCTCTCGCCAGCGTCGGCCTCGGGCGATGCCGCGGTCTGCTGTTCCTTCTCGTAGATCGCCTGGCCCAGCTTCATCGCGACCTGCGCGAGCGCCTGGCTCTTTTCGGTCATCGCAGCGGGATCGCCGCCCTCGACCGCGGTCTTGGCTTCGCCGAGCGCCGCCTCGATCTCCGACTTCAGGGCTGCATCGACCTTGTCGCCATGCTCCTCGAGCTGGCGCTCGGTCGTGTGGATCAGGCTTTCGGCGTTGTTCTTCGCCTCGGCCGCCTCACGCCGCTTCTTGTCCTCGTCGGCGAATTTCTCCGCGTCCTTGACCATCGCGTCGATGTCGGCGTCGCTGAGGCCGCCCGAGGCCTGGATCTTGATCTGCTGCTCCTTGCCGGTGCCCTTGTCCTTGGCGTGGACCGACACGATGCCGTTGGCGTCGATGTCGAAGGTCACCTCGATCTGCGGCACGCCGCGC
>Ga0182735_1000178_pt1 | contig 72154 bp, 59 predicted proteins | sample eDN5th30CKraftMG_FD_128524 | JGI IMG/M metagenome (GOLD analysis project Ga0182735, IMG submission 128524) | Enriched Miracle-Growth compost microbial communities from Emeryville, California, USA - eDNA 5th pass 30_C Kraft MG (version 2) (version 2) ... | reverse complement strand
GGGGGGGGTAAAATGATGGGCCTGTGCGCACGGGTTTTCACTAGTCGTCCCCCCGGGCTTGACCCGAGGGTGTTTTTCTTCAGGGCGGGATTGCAAGAGCCCTCGGGTCAAGCCCGAGGGTGACGATCCGGGGTGGAGAGGAGTGTGGTGAACCACGAGAGCGCGGCAAAATTTCCCGATTTCTCGGCCTCCCCAAACCCCTGCGGTTCTGGGCAAAACCTTAACTGCATAAACTTTTAGGCTTCGGCTTAAACTCCGCTTAGTTACGTTCCAGCCCTTTGGAATATATAGGTTTTCTTACACCGACCGGTGCATTAACCGTAACTTAAGAAGCTAACGTGTATGGTTAATTTCCGGTAAATTCGGGTTCCCTTGGGCGACAAGCTCGGCTAGGGTGGCGCCCGGACGTTACTGAGGGGGTCGCAGACCCCAAAGAGAAGGCCCGCCGAATATGGTCGGACGGGCTCAGGGGTAAGGACGAAGCGTTGAGGGCATCCTGGCGGGCTATCGCTGTGCGTGCGATATCGCATGCACTCGCTTCGGGCGCCGCCGCGCTCATGCTTGCTATGAGCCTTCTGCCTGCCGCCGCTCAGCCCATTCATGTCGCCGACGTCACCCCTTTCGAGGTTCCGGCCGACCTTATCGCCATCCGCCAGCAGCCGGCCATCGGGCCGACCTTCGTACCGCTGGCGCCGGGCCAGCAGGAGCTCACCCCGCAATTGCTTGCCAATTATGTCGAGCGGCAGAAGGCGTTGCGGGCCTTCGACGTGCTGGGGGAAGCTGGCGGCGAACTCAATACCGAAGTGCTGATGAGCTATATCGCCCGCGGCTCGCTCGGCGGCGACAATGGGGCGCTCTCCGCCATCGCCAATGTCACGACGCCGGCAATGCCCTCGGAAGCGGCGCTGACCACGGCTGTGCTGTCGCGCTATGTCGACGATGGCTTCAAGCCGACCGTCCAGCGCATCGAAGAAGCCAATACCGAACGCAATTGCCTTGCCCAGGCGATCTATCACGAGGCGCGCGGCGAGAGTCAGGCCGGGCAGATGGCGGTGGCCAATGTCATCGTCAACCGGGCGCGCTCGGGCCAATATCCGTCGAGCCTGTGCGGTGTCGTCTACCAGAACGCCAACAAGGGCCGCTATCGCTGCCAGTTCACCTTTGCCTGTGACGGCCGCGACGATGCCCCGCGCGAACGCCGCGCCTGGGCCCGCTCACAGGAACTGGCCGCCACGATCTATGCGCAATATGCGACCGGCAAGAAGCTGTCGACACTGCCGCGCACGGCGCTGTTCTACCACACGACCAATGTGCGTCCCGCCTGGTCGAACACCTATAGCGAAGTCGCCCAGATCGGCTCGCACATCTTCTACTCGCCCAATTAAACCTGCGGTTTTGTGCAGGATTTAACGCCCGCAAGGGCGTTTTGGCGCGTCCCGGCGATCGGTTCATGCAGGCGGTTTGCACGAAGGAATGCTTAGAATCCTTACCAATCACAATGGGAGGTGAGGATGAAGACATATCTCGTCGCATTGACCTGCCTGGGCGTCCTGGCGCTGCCGACATCGGCGCAGGACTCGGCGGCGCCGGGCGTCACTGAACCGGCCGATATCGTGGCGGCCAGACGGCAGGTAATGGCGACCATCGGGGTGCAGATGGCGCCGCTGCAAGGCGCGGTGGCGGGGGAAGCGGGAGAACTTGCCGACCTCCAGGCGCGCGCCGGGGCGATTTTGGGGCTTATGGCAGGGTTTCCCCATCTCTTCCCGCCTTCGACCGATACCGGCGCCGGGGATTTCGACAGCGATGCGGCCCCTGCCATCTGGCAGGATTTCGCGACCTTCTCGCAATTCGCCCATGCGGCCGTTGCCGCGGCGGATACGGCGAGCATGGCGGCCGATATGGAAAGCTTCCTCACCGCGGCGGCGACGCTCGATCAGGCTTGCAGCGACTGCCACGCGCAATTCCTCGAATATTCCATGCCGGAGATTGGCGGCGGCGCCGGGGATCTGGATGTGCTGAATAATCTGGGGTTCTAGAACCCAACCATGAGGGCGAGGGCGTGAATACGGTTTCTCGCGCAGGCTTTCCCGGGGACCTGATCCGCGGGCCACTCTCAACACGGTGAATGCGGCGGGTGGTCCCCGGGTCGAGCCCCGGGGAAAGCGATTGTGGGTGAGCAGCATCGGAAATCACTCACAAAAAAGAAGGGCGCCCGGAGGCGCCCTCAGTCGGGAGAAACGGAAAGACCTTATTCTGCGGCCTGCGCCAGTTTGGGGCCGGCGGCGGAATCGGCCTCTGAACCGAATTTTTCGAAATTGCGCTGGAACAGGCCGGCAAGATTGGCGGCCTGACGGTCATAGGCCTCCGTATCGGCCCAGGTAGCGCGCGGGGTGAGAAGCCTTGGATCGACGCCCTCGACGGCAAGCGGCACGGCGAAGCCGAAAATCTCGTCGATGCGCATTTGGGCCTTGTCGAGCGAGCCCTCGATAGCGGCGGTCAACAGGCGCCGTGTGGACGCGATGTCGATGCGCTTGCCAACGCCATAGCCACCACCGGTCCAGCCGGTATTGATGAGCCAGGCGGAGGCGCCGCTTTCACGCAGCTTATCGGCCAGCATGACGCCATAGACGCTGGGGTGGAGCGGCATGAACGGGGCGCCGAAGCAGGCCGAAAAAGTGGCCTGGGGCTCGGTGATGCCGCGTTCGGTGCCGGCGACCTTGGCGGTATAGCCGGACAGGAAATGATAGACCGCCTGTTCCGGGGTCAGCCGGGCGACGGGCGGCAGCACGCCGAAAGCGTCGGCGGTGAGGAACACCACGGTTTTCGGCACGCCGCCGACGCTGCCCTTGGCGATCGATGGCAGGACATGGATCGGATAGGCGGCACGGGTGTTTTCGGTCAGCGAGATATCGTCGAAATCCGGCACATAGGTTTCAGGATCGAGCACGACATTTTCGAGCACGGTGCCGAAGGTCTTGGTGGCCGCATAGATTTCCGGCTCGGCGGTGGGGCTGAGCTTGACGGTCTTGGCATAGCAGCCGCCTTCGAGATTGAAGACGCCGTCTTCGCTCCAGCCATGCTCATCGTCGCCGATCAGCGGACGCTTGGGATCGTTGCTGAGCGTGGTCTTGCCGGTGCCGGACAGGCCGAAGAACAGGGCGGTATCGCCATTGGCGCTGATATTGGCCGAGCAGTGCATCGGCAGAACGCCCTGAGCGGGGGCATGGAAATTGAACAGCGAGAACACCGACTTCTTGATCTCGCCGGCATAGGAGGTGCCGCCGATGACGACGATGTTGCGCGTCATGTCGAGGGCGATGACGGTTTCGGTGCGACTGCCGTGGCGGGCCGGATCGGCCTTGAAGTCGGGAGCGTGAACGATGGTGACTTCGGTGGCGTCGGCGCCGGCTTCGATCTCGCCCGGGCGGATCAGCAGATTGCGGATGAACAGGGCATGCCAGGCATTGGGCGTGATGACGGTCACGGCATATTGATGGCGCGGATCGGCCCCGGCCAGAAGGTCCTGGCGCTGCAGCTCCTTGCCGGCGAGCGAGGCGATGACGTCTTCGAGCAGCACATCGAAATGCTCGGGGCTCATGGCGCCGGAATTGTCCCACCAGACCTTGTCGGCGGTCAGGGCATCACGGACGATGAACTTGTCCTTGGGCGAGCGGCCGGTAAAGGCGCCGGTCTTGACCGACAGGGCGCCATCGACGGTGAGAAGGGCCTCGCGGCGCGCCAAGGCCTCGGCCACCAGCTTGGGGGCGATATCATTGGCCGAAACGGTAGCCGCAGCATTTGCAAGGCGATCCCGCAGGGCTGCGTGGTCATAAAGGCTCATATCATGCTCCTGGACGCGCGGAATGTCATTGCCGCGCCGACGGCCGGAAAATAGGGGGGCGGAGGGGCCGGCAACCATCCCGAAATCGGTCGTAAGACGGAAGTTGCATCGAGCGCCCCCTTGCAATTGGCGCTGGCGTTGCCCGTAGCCACGCCTTATTTAATGCGTAATTGTCGCCTCGAAACACCGCGCGGGCCAATTACACGCGCCGATTTGCTTTAAGCAGCGGCGGCAAGAACAACAGAAAGGCAGCTCATGCCCAAGATCGCTCTGGTGGATGACGACCGTAACATCCTGACTTCCGTGTCCCTGACGCTGGAAGCGGAAGGCTATCAGGTCGCAACCTATACCGACGGTGCTTCGGGGCTCGAAGGCCTCACCACCGACAAGCCGGATCTCGCCATTCTCGACATCAAGATGCCGCGCATGGACGGCATGGAGCTTCTGCGGCGTCTGCGGCAGAAATCGGACGTGCCGGTCATCTTCCTCACCTCGAAGGATGAGGAAATCGACGAACTCTTCGGGCTCAAAATGGGCGCCGACGATTTCATCACCAAGCCGTTCAGCCAGCGCCTGCTGGTCGAGCGCGTCAAGGCGATCCTGCGCCGTTCGGCGCCGCGCGACCCGTCCGCCCCTTCCGGCGGCATGGGCGAGCCGGGCACCGGCAAGGCGCTGATCGAGCGCGGCTCTCTGGTGATGGACGAAGAACGCCACACCTGCACCTGGAAAGGCCAACGGGTGACGCTGACCGTCACCGAATTCCTGATCCTGCAGGCGCTGGCGCTGCGGCCCGGCGTGGTCAAATCGCGCAATGCGCTGATGGATGCCGCCTATGACGACCAGGTCTATGTCGACGACCGCACCATCGACAGCCACATCAAGCGTCTCCGCAAGAAGTTCAAGGCCGTGGATGACGACTTCGAAATGATCGAAACGCTTTATGGCGTCGGCTATCGCTTCAAGGAGCAATAAGAAGCCAAGTGGCCATTATCGAGCGCGAGCCGGAAGAACGGTCCGGCACGATTGCGGCAGAACCGGCACCAGCCGGGCCGGAACAGGTGTCCGAAGTGACACAGCCCCGGCGCCGCTCCTGGATGCAGCGGCTGGCAGACGGCCGCTGGGGCCGCGCCTGGCGCGCGGTGCGGCGGTTCTTTGCGCTCACCATCTTCTCCAACCTCACCCGCCGCATCATCGTGCTCAATCTCGCGGGCCTGTTGGTGCTGGTGGTGGGCATTCTCTATCTCAACCAGTGGCGGGCCGGGCTGATCGACGCGCGGGTGCAATCGCTGCGCGTGCAGGGCGAAATCATCGCAGCGGCCATCGCCGCTTCGGCCACGGTCGACAGCGATGTCATTTCGATCAATCCCGACCGGCTGCTGGAACTGCAAAGCGGCACGGCCTTTTCACCGCTCTCCTATTTCGATCCGAGCCTCGAATTTCCGATCAATCCGGAACGGGCGGCGCCGCTCCTGCGCAACCTCATCACCCCCACCCGCACGCGGGCGCGCATCTACGACCAGGGCGGACTGATGATTCTCGATAGCGAGAACATCTATGCGCGCGGCGAAGTGCTGCGGCAGGCGGGCAAGCCCAGGGACCAGAATTTCCTTGTCGGCTGGTGGAACGCGGTGATGGCCTGGGTGCCGGGGGATAATTTCCCGGTCTATCAGGAATACGATATCGATGAAGGCCGCCGCTATCCCGAGGTCAGTTCGGCGCTCGATGGGGCGCCGGCGGATTTCGTGCGCGTCGACGAACATAATCAGCTCGTCGTGTCGGTGGCGGTGCCGGTACAGCGGTTGCGGGCCGTGGTCGGGGCGCTGCTGCTGTCGACGGCGCCGGGCGATATCGATTCGATCGTCACCCAGGAGCGTTGGGGCATATTGCGCATCGCGCTGATCGCGGCGGCGGTGCAGATCGGCCTGTCGCTGCTGCTGGCCGGCACGATCGCAGGCCCCATGCGGCGACTTTCGGCGGCAGCCGAACGGGTGCAGACGGCGGGCAATGCGCGCGCCGAAATCCCGGATTTCACCGACCGCCCCGACGAGATCGGGCATTTGTCGGGCGCGCTGCGCTCGATGACCGACGCGCTTTACAACCGCATCGAGGCCATCGAACGGTTCGCCGCCGATGTGGCGCACGAACTCAAGAACCCGCTGACTTCGCTGCGTTCGGCGGTGGAAACGCTGCCGCGGGCACGGCGCGACGAAGACCGCGAACGGCTCAACGCCATTATCCAACACGATGTGCGCCGGCTCGACCGGCTGATCTCGGATATTTCCAATGCCAGCCGGCTCGATGCGGAACTGGCGCGCGAAAGCACCGAGCGCGTCGATGTCGAAAAGCTGGCCGAGGCCATGGTGGCGATCCAACGCGATGTGGCCTCGAGCCGTGGCGTGACCGTCGAACTGAACAAGCGCCAGGGCAAGATGGCACCCATTATCAGCGGGCATGAAAGCCGGCTGGCGCAGGTCTTCGCCAATCTCGTCGACAATGCCGTATCGTTCTCGCCTGAAGGCGGCACGGTGCGGGTGGCGCTCGCGACCGATACGGACCATGTGACGGTGACCGTCACCGATGAAGGTCCGGGCATTACCGGGGATGTGAGCCGCATCTTCCAGCGCTTCTACACCGACCGGCCCGATACCGAGAATTTCGGCAATCATTCGGGATTGGGCCTGTCCATCTCGAAGCAGATCGTCGAGGCGCATAAGGGCACGATCCGCGCGCAGAACCGCACGGATCGCTCGGGCGCCGTGTTTACCGTGGTGCTGCCGCGGGTGCGCAGCAAGTGAGCGAGACGGTCAATTTCCATGGCACCGGCGTGGTGCTGGACGATATCGGCGTTCTGCTGCGCGGGCCTTCCGGCGCCGGAAAATCGCTGCTGGCGCTGGCGTTGATCGAGCGCTGGACGCTGAAGGGCCGCAGCGCCAGCCTCGTTGCCGACGATCAGGTGCATATCGCCATCGAGGGCGACAGGCTCGTCATGTCCACCCCGCCGGCCATTGCCGGGCTCATCGAATTGCGCGGCCGCGGCGTGATCGAGCGCCCCTATCGGGAGCGGTCGCAACTGCATCTCATCGTCGACCTTGTCGACGACTATGAGCGCATGCCGGAGGAAAGCGCCTTCAGGACGGCGCTTTTAGATGTGGATATCGCGCGTGCGCCGGTGCCAAAGGCGGGGCTGACCGGACTTGAGCACCAGGTTTTTCTCGTGGCGGAGGCGATTTCCGCTCTCGACGCGCAAGTGGTTCGCCCGTGATAAAAAATCACTTGAATGGCGTGCCATACGGCACGAGACTGCCTGCTGACGGCGCCCGCAGCGCGCGTCAGTTCTTCGCCATGCGGCTGGAAGCCGGAGACGAAAGGATCGGGGTGTTGGGACAGGGCTGCCGTCGGCGCGACGGCCAGGACGCATTTCAGCGCGCTGGGGAATTTGCATGATTGGTATGGTTCTGGTGACGCATGGCGCGCTTGCCCATGAGTTCAAATCGGCGCTAGAGCATGTCGTCGGGCCGCAGGACTTTTGCGAGACGATCGCCATCGGCCCCGAAGACAATATGGAAAACCGGCGCAACGATATCCTTGCCGCCGTCGACCGGGCCGATAATGGCGATGGCGTCATCATCCTGACCGACATGTTCGGCGGCACGCCCTCCAACCTCGCCATCTCGGTGATGCAGAACCGCGCGGTCGAAGTGATCGCGGGGGTGAACCTGCCCATGCTTGTCAAGCTGGCGCGCGTACGCGCCGACATGCAGATCAAGGACGCGGTCAATCTCGCGCAGGAGGCAGGGCGCAAATATATCAATGTCGCCAACTCCATCCTCGGGGCGAGCTGACATGGATACAGCCGCCAATGCCGGCCGAGCCGTCGCCCAGCAATTGACCATCGTCAACCGCAAGGGGCTGCATGCGCGCGCCTCGGCCCGGTTCGTGCGCACCGCCGAATGCTTCGATGCCAATATCCAGGTCATCAAGGACGGCACATCGGTCGCCGGCAATTCCATCATGGGGCTGATGATGCTGGGCGCGGGCCCGGGCGCGACCATTCTGGTGCAGGCCAGCGGCAAGCAGGCCCGCGAGGCGCTCGAAGCCATTGTGGAGCTGGTGAATAACGGCTTCGACGAGGACAGCGACGGCGTCGCCGAGGGCTGACGGTTCAGCATAAGGAGGCGGGCGTGAGCGAGGCTGAACAGATCTCAAGGACAGCCACACCCATCACGCGCGATAGCCTTGTCGCAGACCTGCTGACCCTCGGCGTCAAACCCGGCGAGACCCTTCTCGTTCATTCCTCTCTCCGCGCGCTTGGCTGGGTCAATGGCGGCGCGGTGGCGGTGGTGCAGGCGCTGCTCGATGCCATCGGACCTGATGGCACGCTGGTCATGCCCGCGCATTCGACCGATCTCACCGATCCGCGCCATTGGCAGGCGCCGCCCGTGCCAGCGGATTGGCAGCAGACCATTCGCGATACCATGCCAGCCTTCGAGCCAGCCATAACGCCGACGCGGCAGATGGGACGGATCGCCGAATTGTTCCGGACATGGCCCGGCGCGTTGCGCAGCGGCCACCCTGCCCTCTCCTTTGCCGCGCTGGGACCGCTCGCTGCCGAGATTACGGGGCGCCACGACCTCGCCGACCCGTTCGGTGAGCACTCTCCGCTTGGGGCACTTTATGAGTTAGGTGCACGCACATTGCTGATAGGCGTCGGTTTCGATCGGTGTACGGCCTTGCATTTCGCCGAACGCCGGGCCTTTCCCGATGCGCCGCAGATTACGGAAGGCGCGCCAATCCTCGTCGATGGCCGGCGCCAATGGGTGCAGTTCGAGACGCCTTCGATCATGGATAGTGACGCCTTCCTGCCCGTCGGCTTAGAAGCCATTGAACGAGAATTGGCCCGAACCGGGCCGCTCGGCGCCGGGGAAGGCATCCTTGCCGATATGAAATCGCTTGTCGATCACGCTTTCGAGGTGTGGACACAAGCCGGCCTCCACAATTCCCTCTTCATGCAACGGTAACTCCGACACCACATTCTCTTCCCGAGTTGGAGGTTGGCATGCGGCGGATCGTTGCTGGAATTGGTGGTATCGGGCTGGCGGTCGCGCTGAGCCAGTTTCCGGAATATGCCCAGCAATATACGCAGCGCCTTGGCGGCGCCGTGGATGAGTTGCGTGTCATCACCGAGGATTTCGACCGTGCCGCGACGGCAGGCGGGCTCGACCGGCAGCGGGCGCTCGCACGCTATGAGAGCTCGGCCGACCCGTTCCTTGCCGGACGCGGCGCCTCCATGGAACAGACCTTTATCCGCTATGACCAGCTCAGTTCGACGCTGACCCGCATCCAGGGCGCGGATGCGATGGAAAGGCTGCGGTCGCTGCCGGCCTATCTCGACACCGATATCGGCCGGCGGACGCTTGAGAACTACAAGCCCGCCGTGCCGGTGACGATGGAAGGCATACTCTATGCCGGGGGTGGGTTCGTGCTGGGCTATCTGGTGCTGTCGGGGCTCTGGCGGTTCGCAAGCCTGCCGTTCAGGCGGCGGCGGGTGGTTTATCGGTAGGTCGTTTCGGGTTTACTGCGCCACGCCCTCGTGGTTCGAGGCGCCAAACGGCGCTCCTCACCATGAGGGCTACTGGGGGCTAGCGCTAGACAAGTGGGGACCTCCGCCTCTTCTGAGACCTCATGGTGAGGTGCGAGCTCTTCGCGAGCCTCGAACCACGAGGTCGGGCACCTAAGCCTATTTCCGCAGCCGCTTGCCGATGATCAGCCACAAAGCCGAAACGAGGAAGTAAATGGCGCCGAAGGCGGCGTAGCCGGCGATGACGGGGAGGACGGCTGGCACCTGCTGTTGGGCCTGGATGATGAAGAACGTTCCTGCCAAGGCCGATTGCGCGCCGCTGAGGATCATCGCCCATTGGGCGCCCGCATTCCACCGGCGGATGGCCGTGGCCAGTTGCAGCAGGCCCGAAAGAATAGCCCAGGCCCCGAAGACCGCAAGGACGGCGCCGAGGCCCATCTGCAATGCGACGAGCACGGCCAAAGTGGTGACGAGGCTGACAAGGAGATTGAGTGCCTGCGTGCGGTTGCGGGTCAATCCGCCGTTTCGCGCGGCATCGGCATAGTTGGCGGCAGCATCCCAGAGGGGATAGATGACCAGCAGCACGATGCCGAAAACGGCATATTGCTGGCCGAGCGTAAAGGCGGTCGCCACCCAGACCGCCGAGAACATGGCGCGAGCGAGATAATAGGTCTTGAGCCAGCCCTCCTCGGCAATGGGCGAGAAATTTGCATCAACGGATGTCATCGTATTTCCTATCTACTAATTGGTAGGGTTTGAATTACGACCCGGTCAAAAGGGCCGGATCGGTTAGTTGGAGATGCGGCTCAGCAGGGCCTTGGTGATCAGCCCGAACAATCGCGGATCGTCATGGGCGCGGGCGGAGAGCATGCCGCCATGGACCGTCGCCATGAAGGTTTCCGCTTCCGCTTGCGGCGTGGTGGAAAGCCGGAAGGTGCCCGCGGCTTCGCCCCGTTCGAAGGCCGAGGTCAGCCAGGCCGACAGGGTCTCGAAGTGGAGCCGTACTTCGACCGCGACTGCGGGTGGCAGGGCCGGAAGCTCGCTGGCCAGAAGCGCGCAGACGCAGAAGGGATCGCTTGCATCCATGATGCATCTTTCCCAATAGCCGACATAATTGGCGAGTTGATCGCGCGGATCGGCGGCCGTCCGTTCCAGCTCGGCAAAGCCCGCCCTTGCATCTTCGCGATAGCGAAGGACGAGGGTACGCACCAGATCGACCTTGCTCGGGAAGTGATGATGGATACTGGCTTTGCGAATACCGACGACCGCGGCGATATCGGCATAGCTGAAGCCGTTATAGCCTCCTGCGATGATGAGGGAGCGGGCACACACGAGGATGTCGTCGGCGGTGGAAGAAAGATTGGTCATAGATTTTATCTACCTATTGGTAGGTAGAAAGTCAAGCGGAATTCAGGAGCAGGAAGACGCCGGGATATAAACTTATCTTTATATCCCAGGTTGATCCTCGCAGCCCCTCCGCGTATACCCTTGACCAATCTTATTTGAACCGGAGCACTCCATGAGCACCCAGCCGACCGACTATGCGGTCAAGGACATTTCCCTGGCCGATTTCGGCCGCAAGGAAATCAGCATCGCCGAGATCGAAATGCCTGGCCTCATGGCCATCCGCGAGGAATATGCAGCCGCCCAGCCGCTCAAGGGCGCGCGGATTGCCGGCTCCCTGCACATGACCATCCAGACCGCGGTGCTGATCGAGACGCTGGTGGCGCTGGGCGCCGAAGTGCGCTGGGTGAGCTGCAACATCTTTTCGACCCAGGACCATGCCGCTGCCGCCATCGCCGCCGCCGGCATCCCCGTCTTCGCGCATAAGGGCGAGACGCTCGAGGAATACTGGGCCTATACCGACCGCATGATGGACTGGGGCAATGGCCTGACACCCAACATGATCCTCGATGATGGCGGCGATGCCACCATGTATATCCTGACCGGCGCCAAGGCCGAGAAGGACATCTCCATTCTCGACAAGCCGGGCAATGAGGAAGAGGAAATCTTCTTCGCCACCATCAAGAAGCGCCTCGCGACCAACCCCAGCTTCTTCTCGACCATCCGCGAGAATATCCGCGGCGTTTCGGAAGAAACCACCACGGGCGTGATGCGGCTCTATCAGCTGCATGCCAAGGGCGAACTGCCCTTCCCCGCCATCAATGTCAACGACTCGGTGACCAAGTCCAAATTCGACAACAAATATGGCACGCGTGAATCACTGGTCGATGCCATCCGCCGCGGCACCGACGTGATGCTGGCCGGCAAGGTCGCCATCGTCTGCGGTTATGGCGATGTGGGCAAGGGCAGCGCCGAAAGCCTGCGCGGCGCCGGCGCCCGCGTGCTGGTGACCGAAGTCGACCCGATCTGCGCGCTGCAGGCGGCGATGGAAGGTTTCGAGGTGGTGACGCTGGAAGACGCCGCCCACCGCGCCGACATCGTTGTGACCGCCACCGGCAACCGCGACGTGCTGATGGTCGACGACATGCGTAATCTCAAGGACATGGCGATCGTCTGCAATATCGGCCATTTCGACAACGAGATCGACGTGCTTGGCCTGCGCAACTTCAAATGGACCAATATCAAGCCGCAGGTCGACATGATCGAGCAGCCCAATGGCAAGCGGCTGATCCTTCTGTCGGAAGGGCGCCTCGTGAACCTCGGCAATGCCACCGGCCATCCGAGCTTCGTGATGAGCGCCAGCTTCTCCAACCAGACCCTGGCGCAGATCGAGCTGTGGACCAATGGCAAGAATCTCGAAAAGAAGGTGCATGTGCTGCCCAAGCACCTCGACGAGAAGGTCGCCGAACTGCACCTCGCGAAGCTCGGCGCCAAGCTGACCAAGCTTTCCAAGGAACAGGCCGACTATATCGGCGTCAGCCAGAACGGGCCGTTCAAATCCGGCGAATACCGCTACTGAGTACCGGGTTTCTCCGAAGAAACAGAACCCGCCGGTCACCGGCGGGTTTTTCTTTGGCCGGACACACCTTCAGCGCCGCAGCCAAGGCGTACCTGCTTCGTTCTCGGTCAAGTGGGGATATCGACCATTTGCCCCGAATGCACAGCCATTAAGACTCTTTTAGGCGATTCCGGCGCCCGGTATGGTGTGGTGATTCGTCGATCTGGGGCAGTTTCGGCGGATTTGGACCGGCAAATAGCGCAATATGCCGCTTTCGCCGCGTCCAATTGGGTAACGATTCGGTTGCGGATCGTCGGCGGGACAAAACGAAAGAGGCGGCTTATGGCGCCGGAGCATTTCCGGAAACATTGGGGATTCGCTGGGCTGGTATCGGCCCCCTTCACCCTGATGATGGCGGCGCCCGCTCTCGGCCAGAGCCTCAATACCAGCACGATTTCGGCCGCCGCGCCTCTGGCGATTGCCTTGGGCGCCGGCGGCTTTGCCGTTCTGGCTCTCGCGGCGCTGCGCGGCATGCGCGCCAGGGGGCAGAAGGCGCAGCGCCGGGCGGCCGAACAGATTTCGGGCCTGCGGGCCCTGGTCGATGAATATGAAGCGCTGCTTTCGGGCTCGCGCGAGGTCACCATTTTATGGACCGGCAGTGCCGGCGGCGGGGCACGCGTTCTGGGGCAGGCTTCAGCCCTGCTGCCGCGCGGGCGCCAGCCGGAAGCCGTGCTCGATTTCGGCAGCTGGCTGAAACCGGCCGATGCCGAACGCATCCCCTATATGCTCGAAGAGCTGCGGGTCTATGGCCACGCCTTCAATACCAGCCTCACGGCGCTCGATGGCCGCACCATCCGCGCCCAAGGCTGGGTGCTGGGTGGCGGCGCGGCCATGCGTTTGCGGCCCGCCTTCCCCGAGGCGGAAGCGGCGCGGCATGAGCCGGCCAGCTCCGGCGCGGATATAGACGGGCTCGGGACGCTTCTTGGCCTCGTCGACAAGCCGGCCTTTATCCGCGATGGCGAAAACCGGCTGGTCCATGCCAATGCCGCCTATTTCAAACTCGCCGGGACACTCGGCAAGAGCGGCAGCGACACCGCGCCACCGGAACTGCTGCCGCCGGACATTCTCGAAAAGCACCTTTCTGCCGGCGGACAGGGCGGTTTCCCGGTTACTTGGCCGGAACTGGGCGACTATGAACTGATCGAATTTGCCATTGCAGGCGCCCGTGGCGGCTATTTCCGCCCCCTCGGCGATGCGGCCAAGCCCGTTGGAACGGCGCTCGCCCATATCAGCGGCATTATCGGCGCCATCGCGACCCCCATCGCCATCTTCGACGCCAATAAGGAACTGGTGCAGGTCAACCGGGCCTATAAGGCATTCTGGGGCCTGCCCGACAGCTTCCTCGTGCCGGGGCTCGACGAGCGCGCCATTCTCGACAAGCTGCGCACCGAAGGCATGCTGCCGGCGGAGGTCGATTACCAGACCTGGCGCAAGCAGCATCTGACCGCCTACGACCTCACGGCGCCGCGCGAGAACGAACACTGGCACCTGCCCGATGGGCGCACGGTGAAGGTGATCGCCGCGCCCCTCGGCCCCAAGGGCGGGGTGATCTATGTGTTCGAGGATATCACCGAGCGGCTGAAGCTCGAATCGGTCAACAAGGCCTTCACCAATGTGCAGCGCGAGACCATCAATGCGCTGTCGGAAGCGGTGGCGGTGTTCGGCACCAATGGCCGGCTGACCCTGTGTAATCCGCGGCTCTCGGCGCTCTGGAAGCTGCCGATGAACGAGCTCGGCAAGAACCCGCATATCGACCAGATCGCCGAAGCCTCGGGCCGGGCCATGCCGGAGGACGGCGCCCATATCTGGCGCGACCTCAAGCGCGGCATTATCGACCTCAACCCCACCCGCTCGGACACGACCGGTCGCATCAACCGCGCCGATGGACGCCTGCTCGATTATGCCATCACCCGCCTGCCCGACGGGCAGACGATGATGACCTTTCTCGACGTCACCGAAAGCGCCAGCTATTCGCGCGTGCTCAAGGAGCGCAACGATGCGCTGGTGGCGGCCGATACGCTCAAGGACGCTTTCGTCCAGAACGTCTCCTACGAGCTGCGCTCGCCGCTGACCAATATCATCGGCTTCGCCGACCTGCTGGCCGGCAGCGACGGCACGCTCAATGAACGCCAGCAGGCCTATATCGATTATATCCGCGCTTCGAGCGTGACGCTGGGCGTCTTGATCGACAACATTCTCGATCTCGCCTCGGTCGATGCCGGCATTGCCGAACTCCGCCCGGAACTGCTCGACATTCCGGCCCTGGCGGACAAGGCGCGAGCCGGGCTTTCGGCGACTTTCCCGGAGATCAGCGGTGAAAGGCCGATCAATCTCGTCGTCGACATCGCCGACGATCTGCCGCCCTTCATCGCCGATGGCACGCGCATCGTGCAGGTGCTCTACAATCTTCTCTCCAATGCCGCCCGCTTCTCGCCGCCGGGCGGGGAAATCCGCCTTTCGGTGACCTCGCGCGGCGAGCGCATGCTTTTCATCATCGAGGATGAAGGCCCCGGCCTGACCGACGAGATGAAGGCGGTGATGCTAACGCGCATCGACCAGCCGGCCGGCCGCCAGCGCGGCGCCGGGCTCGGCCTGTCCATCGTCAAGACCTTCGTAAACCTCCATGGTGGCACTATCACCGCCGAAAAGCGTGAGCCGCATGGCAGCCGCATCATCGTCAACCTGCCGGTCGACAGCGCTATGGCGGCGGTGGCCGAATAAGGGGGAACGCATATGGTGTTCCTGCCCGATGATGCGGCGACAGAGGCGCTGGGCGCAGACCTCGCCACGCGCCTTCAGCCGGGCGACATCGTGCTGCTCGAAGGCGATCTCGGCGCCGGCAAGACCGCGCTGGCCCGCGCCATCATCCGCGCGCTTGTGGGCGACGCCCTTCTCGAGGTGCCCTCCCCCACTTTCGCGCTGGTGCAACCCTATGAGAGCCCCAAGGGGCCAATCCTCCACGCCGACCTCTACCGCCTCGGCGATCCGCGCGAAGTGGAGGAACTGGGCCTGCTCGACAATGACGCCGCCATCGTTCTGGTCGAATGGGCGGAGCGCTCACCGGAGATCGTCGCGGCGGCGACGATGACGGTGGCGCTGGCTATTCCGCCGGGCGGGGTGGGACGGGAGGTGGAGATCAGCGTCACCGCTCCCGCCGGATCGTCACCGTCGGGCTTGGATTGAAAAACACTAATCGCCCCTCGCACCAACACTTTCCCCGGGCTTGACCCGGGGATCATTCTCAACACACACCACGCTGATAGCGCCCCGCGGGAAAACGATTGTGGTTATGAGAATAGAGGCACCCCGCTGATGTTCCCTGGCCCCCTCCACTAGCTAGCTTGTGCACTCCGTCTCTGCAGCGCCCTGTTCATTACGCTCAAGGCAGGCGCACTGCGCCTCAAAGACCTCGGCTTCGTCTCCGATGAGTTTTCCGCCCGATTTCAAGACATCAAGCTGCGCCCAGCAAAGTTCCGAGTCCGGAGCGACACCGGCGGCCACCGGCATCGGCGAAACATTGCCCCCACAGCGAAACGGCAGGAAGGTGCTCGCGGCGCCTGCGTTCATCATCGCCAGAGTCAACGCATTGGCTATATCGCGTTCCTGATTTGATTGCGCGCACACTGAAATTGGCGCAGTGCAACCGCTCGCCATGAAGTTCTCATTCTGCGCGATGAAATTGTAGTTCATGTCGTTGGTGCCGAAGAAATCGAGCGCTTTTTCCCAGCTGTCCCGATAGATACGGCATTTCTCGGCCTGCCAGGCAGTCAGCTGCCCGTCTTCCTGCGCAATGCCAGGACCCGGCGAAAGGCTCACGGTTGCAAGGACGAGCGTAGTGATCAGACGCATAAGACCGGATTCCTACTATTCTGATACAAATTGGGCGATGGCCACTCACACGTCGGTCAGTGCGCCTCGTCCCAATTATGCGCCGCATGGGCATCCACCTGGACCGGCACTGACAGCCGGACCGCCGGTTCTGCCGCGCCTTCCATCACCCGCTTGATCACCGGCATGGCCGCTTCTTCCGTCCCTTCCGGGACTTCGAAGATCAGTTCGTCATGCACCTGGAGCAGCATGTCGGCTTCGATGCCGGCCTTTTTCAGTTCTGGCTCCATGCGGATCATGGCGCGGCGAATGATGTCAGCGGCGGAGCCCTGGATGGGGGCATTGATGGAGGCGCGTTCGACGAAGGAGCGTTCGGCGGCGTGCGAGGAATTGGCGTTGGGGAAATTGATCTTGCGGCCGAAGATGGTGGTCACGAAGCCATCGGCTTTCACGCGCCGGCGCTGGTTATCCATATAGTCCTTGATGCCGGGGAAGCGCTCGAAATAGGTCTTGATATAGTCGCCGGCGACACTGCGCTCGATGCCGAGCTGGTTGGCGAGGCCGAAGGCGGAAATGCCGTAGATGATGCCGAAATTGATGGCCTTGGCACGGCGGCGCACATCGCTCGGCATGCCTTCGACCGGCACGCCGAACATTTCGGACGCCGTCATGGCATGAATGTCGAGCCCTTCCTCGAAAGCGTCCTTGAGGGCCTGGATATCGGCAATATGGGCAAGGACGCGCAGCTCGATCTGCGAATAGTCGGCCGAAATCAGAACCTTGCCAGGTGCGGCGACGAAGGCGGAGCGGATCTTGCGGCCGTCTTCGGTGCGCACCGGAATGTTCTGCAGGTTCGGATCGTTGGAGGAGAGGCGTCCCGTCAAAACCGAATGCTGCGAATAGGTGGTGTGGACGCGCCCGGTGCGCTGGTTGATGTAGCCAGGCAGAGCATCGGTATAGGTGCCCTTGAGCTTGGTGAGCTGGCGCCAATCGACAATAGTGCGCGCCAGCGGCACGCCCTTGGCGGCGAGGTCTTCGAGCACGTCGGCGCCGGTCGACCAGGCGCCGGTTTTTGTCTTGGTGCCGCCTTCGAGCCCCATGCGATCAAAGAGGATTTCGCCGAGCTGCTTGGGCGAGCCGAGATTGAAGCTGGAGCCGGCAAGCTCATAGGCTTCGGCCTCGAAAGCGGCGGCGCGCTGGGTGAAGTCGCCCGAAAGCCGCGCAAGGATATTGCGATCGACCGAAATGCCGCGCCCTTCCATGCGCGCCAGAACCGGAGCCAGCGGACGCTCTATGGTTTCGTAAAGCGCCGTCATGTTTTCGGCGACCAGCCGCGGCTTGAGAATGCGCCACAGGCGAATGGTCATATCCGCGTCTTCCGCGCCATAGCGGGCAGCATCGGCGATGGGCACCTGGGCGAAGGTCTTCTGCGACTTGCCGGAGCCGATCAGCTCCTTGATCGATTGGCCGGCGACGCCCAGCCAATGCTCGGCCAGTTCCGACATGGTGTTGAATTGCGGCCCATCGAGCGAATAGGAGAGCAGCAGCGTATCGTCGATGGCATTGACCGCGACGTCATAGCGGGCCAGGAGCCCGAGATCATATTTGGCGTTGTGGAAGATCTTGAGGATCGACCGGTCGGCGAACATGGGACGCAGAATGTCGAGCGCCTGGCGCGTATCCATCTGCCCTTCGGCATGGCCGCCGCCGAAAATGTCGCCCTCCCCTTCCGTATGGCCGAGCGGCAGATAGGCGCCATTGCCCGGTTCGGTCGAAAAGGAGATGCCGACGAGATCGGCCGTCTGGTTATCGAGCCCCGTGGTTTCGGTGTCGGTGGCGACAAGACCTTCGCGGTAGATGGCATCGATCCAGCGCTGGAGATGATCCCTATCGCGGATGATCTCATAGGCTTCGTAATTGAACGGAATGGCCCGGGTCAGCTCGTGCATCGCTTTGGCATGCAGCACCACCGGTGTATCGGCGCGGCCGGCGGCTTCCTGGCGGGCGGCGCGGGCATTGGCGCGGGCGGCATTGTCGAAGCCAACCGGCGCCACAGGCTGCGCCGCCAGCTCCGGATCGGGCGCGAAATCATCTGGATTGGCCTCAAGCAGCCCGCCCAGCCGCTTGGTCATGGTGGCAAATTCCATGGCCTTGAGGAAGGGAAAGAGCTTTGCCGGATCGACCGGCTCACGCGCCAGCGCGCCGAGATCGAGCTCGACCGGCACATCCTGCGCCAGCGTCACCAGCTTTTTGGAAATGCGGGCAAGTTCGGCATTCTCCCGCAGCTTTTCGCGGCGGGCGTTCTGCTTGATCTCATCGACGTGATCGAGCAGGTTTTCGACCGTGCCATAGGTGTTGATGAGATCGGCCGCGGTCTTGACGCCGATGCCGGGCACGCCCGGCACATTATCGACGCTGTCGCCGCACAGCGCCTGCACCTCGATGACCTTGTCCGGGGTGACGCCGAACTTGGCGAACACTTCCTCGACGCCGATCCAGCGGAGCGGCGGCTGGCCGGGGCGCGGAATGGTATCGAGCATGCGGATCGAGCCATCGGGCTCGACCAGTTGCATCAGATCCTTGTCGGACGACACGATCGTCACCTTGCCACCGGCGCGCCTGGCCTCGCACGCATAGGTGGCGATGATGTCGTCTGCCTCCCAGCCTTCCATTTCTATGGAGGGGATATTGAAGGCGCGGGTGGCGGCGCGGGTCAGCGGGAATTGCGGCACCAGTTCCTCAGGCGCCGGCGGCCTATGCGCCTTATATTGATCATAGATATCGTCACGAAAGCTCTTCGAGGAATAATCGAAGATCACCGCCATATGGGTCGGCGCATCCTCGCCCTTCAGGTCTTCCATCAGCTTCCAGATCATGTTGCAGAAGCCCTGGACGCTGCCCACGGGCAGGCCATCCGACTTGCGGCTCAAAGGCGGCAGGGCATGGAAAGCGCGGAAGATATAGGACGAGCCGTCCACGAGCAGCAGATGCATGAAGCGATTCCCGGGATATAGTCGCGGGCGACTTTACGGGAACTGGCTTCGAACCGGAAGGCTCGCGGCCAACGCCTAGCGCAGGCCCGTCTCTTCGAGCAGGCCCTTGCGCTTGGCATCGTAATAATAGCCGCGTGCATAAAAACCGACGGCCTGATCCTCATTGCCGCCGGCGACGAGATAGGCGCCGGCGAGATATTTCACCGCGTAGCGCAAATTGGTTTCGGCATCGAGCAGCCCCGAAGGCGCGCCACGATAGCCCATGGTGCCGGCGGTGGCATGGCTGATCTGCATGAGGCCATAATAGGGGCCGTTGCGGGCGGCGGGATTATAGCGGCTTTCGCGCATGATGACCCGGCGCACCAGCGATTCAGGCACGGCATAGACCGTCGCATAATGCGCGATGAGGTTGTCCATCTGGCTCGAAGGCGCCGGGGCAATGGCGACAGCCGCCGGCACGATGGGCGCGGCAAAGGCGCTGACGGCCGAGAGCGCTTCAGCATCCTCGGCCTTTGCCTCTTCGGCTGCGGCCACAACCTCCGGAGCATCGGGCGTTGCGGCAAGGCTCGCCACGGCCGCGCTCGCCGGTCCCGGCCGGATCGAACTCATGCTGCACCCGGAAACCGCCAATGCCAGAAGCGCCAGCCCCGCTGCCGAAATCGCCGCCTGCCCCATTTTGCGCACCCGTTCCAAAGTCCGTTCGCCGCATTCTACCGGCTTCATCCTAGGCGCGATAGGGAGCAATCCAGGCGGCTTGATGGCAAAACCGCGGCAAGACGCGAAATCGCCGGCTTTGACGAAGAAAGCCCTGTTGCGAACCGCCGCGGCTTTGGCTAGTTTGCCACCCATTCAGCCGGGGCCTTGCCCCGCGCTCGGCAAGCACCCGTAGCTCAGCTGGATAGAGCGCTGCCCTCCGAAGGCAGAGGTCGTGAGTTCGAATCTCGCCGGGTGCGCCAATCTCCCTAAAGCGGTAAACGTCGTCGTCTACTGACGGCCCTGTCAGGACTGGCGGACCCGAGCCACCGTCCGAGCCACTTGCGGAACGCGGCTTCTGGCCAGACCGTAATGGCCACAGCCAATGCGACCATGCTTGCCATGGCCAATGCGAGCGCCACGAAACGTTCCACGCCGAAGCCGAGAGGCACCGACAGGGCGGCTGTCCCAATGACAGAATGCAGCAGGTAGAGTGGATAGGTTGCCAGGCCAAGGATTCGTATAGCCGCGACCAGCCGCGGCCCGCTTCCAGCAAGACGCCGCTCAAGCCGCGGAATCATCACCATCAACGCCACGCTGACTAGCCAGATCAGCGATGCGCTCGGTGTATCCCAGATGCTCGTGAGCAGGGCGGATTTGGTCACGGTTTCATCGATGATCGGAACAAGGCCGCCGCAGGTCATGAGGATAATGAAGACAACGCGCAGTGCAGTCCACCCATGGCGATGCGCCGCCCATAGGGAGACGCCGATTGCAAAATACATACCATGCTGAACCAATAGCAATTGCCCGACGCGTCCCCAATTCGGGGTGGTAGGCAGAAAATCGAGTCCCAATCGGCCCACCGTATAGACGATGCTGACAACGCCGACCGCTGCTATGATGGGTTCCATGGCGCGCTTGGCGCCGACAGCGATCAGCACCATGACCAGCAGGTAGAAGCTGACCTCTACGCCAAGCGTCCAGTAAACACCGTCGACCCAACAACGCTTGCTGTCCGGAAACAGCGTCACCGTTCTCAGATAGGCCTCGCCTAATCCGCAGGCCGCGGGCTCCCAGTTCACCAGCAGGGCTATAGCTACCGTTGCGGAAGCGCAGATCCACAGACCCGGTGCCAGCCGAAGGAACCGGCTGCGCAGAAACCGCTGCCAATCAACACGCTCGGACGAGAAGGCGATAACATACCCCGAGATAACAAAAAATATCTGCACCCCTACCCAGCCCCACCAGGTCCAAGCTACCAATTCCGGATATTCGACCGGTGCCCACATCACCGATTTCGGAGTGGACGTCTTGGGCGCCCAGCTCCAGAAGCCCAAATGGAACACCATGACGATTGCTGCTGCAAAGATTCGCAGCAGGTCGACGGTGATCAGTCTTGAGCTGCTGCTGGTGGCGTTCATGGACCGTCTAAGCTTGAGACGCTGCCTAAATCGCGCCCACCAGCCGGTATGATGAAAGTTTCAATGCGCGTCAACGCATGGATCATCCGCCGACGACGATGTCCGGGCACTACCATGTTTGGCCTGCGGCTAGCTTGCCACACCCGCCGTGCCAGCGGGTTCTTAGCCCCTTTTGGCCTTGCGATTTTCGCGGAAGCGATGCCATAAGAGCGCAATTTCCATACAGGAGCAACGGCCTTGCAACAGACACCCGGTGGGGCTGCCCCCGCTTTTGATGGCGGCACCGACTACTACGAGCACCTCATGTCCTTGATTGCCGGTCGAACTGCCCGGATCGGCATTATAGGCCTGGGCTATGTGGGCCTGCCGCTGGCCGCCGCTGCGACCAATGCCCAATTCTCCGTTGTCGGCTTTGATATTGACGTTGAGCGTGTCGAACGCGTCAATCGCGGTGAAACGGTCATCAAGCATCTGGATGGTTCGGTTCTGGGCGCCGCCATTGCGCAGAGCCGTTTTGAAGCCACCACCGACTTCACCCGCCTGGCTACGGTCGATGCCATCCTCATCTGCGTTCCTACGCCGCTGACCCGCTATCGCGAGCCTGACTTGAGCTATGTCGAGGCCACTACGCGGTCGGTGGCCAGCGCCCTGCGCCCCGGCCAATTGGTCGTGCTTGAATCGACGACATATCCTGGCACCACTGACGAAGTCCTCAAACCTCTTCTCGAAGCGGGCGGGCTCAAGTCAGGCAAGGACTTCTTCCTTGCCTTCTCGCCTGAGCGCGAGGATCCTGGCAATCCCGATTTCGGCACCTCGACCATTCCCAAGGTCGTCGGCGGCGATGGTCCGCAGGCATTGGCCCTGTCCGAGGCGCTTTATGGTGCTCTCGTGGCGCGCACCGTACCTGTTTCATCGGCAGCGACTGCCGAGGCGGTCAAGCTGACCGAGAATATTTTCCGTGCCGTAAACATTGCGCTCGTCAACGAGCTCAAGGTCGTCTACGAGGCCATGGGTATCGACGTGTGGGAAGTGATCGACGCCGCCAAGACCAAGCCCTTCGGTTTTATGCCCTTCTACCCAGGCCCGGGCCTGGGTGGACATTGCATTCCGATCGACCCCTTCTACCTCACTTGGAAGGCGCGCGAATTCGACATTTCGACGCGCTTCGTCGAACTGGCCGGCGAAATCAACACCGCCATGCCGCGCCGGGTCGTGACCCAATTGGCCAGCGCCCTAGACATGCGCCTCGGCCGCGGCCTCAACAATGCACGTGTGCTGGTTCTGGGCGTCGCCTACAAGAAGAATGTCGATGACATGCGCGAAAGCCCCTCGCTCAAGCTCATCGAACTACTCGAAGAACGCGGCGCGTATACCGACTATTATGATGCCTTCATCCCAGTTATCCCCCCCACGCGCGAACATGCCGAACTCACAGGCCGCAAGTCGATCGAACTGACCGCGGAAACCATTGTGGGCTATGATTGCATCCTGATCGCTACCGACCATGACGGTGTCGATTATCGTCTGGTGACAGACAATGCTGCCCTGATCGTTGATACGCGCAATGTTTGCGCCAAGCATGGGCTGCCCCTCGACAAGGTCGTCAAGGCCTGATTAAGGCGAAGCAGGCTGGCGCATAAGCCGCCAGCCTGCAAAATCCATTCCATCTAATTGGCTAAGGTGCGCCCAGCGCCATGCGCTCACGCAAGTAGGGCGCAAGCGTCGCCGAGTAGGTCGCGGTCATGTGACCGGGATCGCGGTAGACGATCACATTGCCGACCACCGCATCGCAGCGCTCGCTGCCGCAGATAGTGTCGGTCATGTCCACAACGCGCACGCCATCCATTCCCTTGGCAGCCTCCACTTCGACATCGGGCGCCTCGGCAGAAGCGCGGTCAGTGAAGCAATCCTCTTCGATTGCAAGGCAGTCGCCCGGCTCAAACGGCACGCGCGGCGTATCCTTGAGAGCAATTATCTCGGCGCCCGTTGCCGTGATATCTGCCCAGGTTGCCCGCATCCCATCCAACAGTTCGCGGGACCCGCCCCGCCGCAACTGTGCGGTGACCACATAGTCCGGACTGATTTTTGCAATTTCATCGAGGACCCGCTCTCGCCATTCCTCGCAGGAAGGATAGGGCAAATTGCCCGAACGTCGCGCTTCGACACGCGCATAAGGACATGCCGACTTCGTAAAGGAAACAAGGCGGTAACCAGCATCTTCGCTGAGCGCCGCCAGAGCGGGAACCCATTGTGCCGCATGAGAGTCACCGATGAGAACGATGGTTCGGCTAGCGCCCGTATCACCCAATTCGCAGGATTTGGGCTCGGCATCCTCCTGATCCTGATGGCAACCCATTTCGTAAACTACTGGCAAATCCCGCTTCAGCGAGGCCAGCGCCGGCCGCAATTCCGCGCCAGCAGGAACATCGAGCCCCGAAACCAGTGCGGCGGCACCCGGATGCAGAGCAGCGCTCGATATCGGCTTTGCTGCATGCACTTCAAAGCCAGCCTGCTGCGCCAGGTATGGCGCCAAGGCCGCCGCAAAGGTCGCAGTCAGATGATGCGGATCACGCCAGACGATCACGTTGCCGACAACCGAAAAACAAGTCTGCGGATCGCAAATGGCGTCCACCAGATCCACAACCTTCACACCTGAAAGGGCACTGGCCGCCTGATAAAACACGTCCCGCGCCACCACCTCGGCGCGCGGCGCCGTACAGAGATCAAAATCGCCATCCTGCAGACAGTCACCCGGCTCGAACGGCATCCATGGTGTATCCTGGATAGGAACGACCCGAACGCCCGAGGCGATCAGTTCCTGCCAGACGCTGGTCAGGCCCGCCGCCATTTCCGCGTCCTCGATATAACCATAGCGCGACTGGCTGGTGAACATGACCTCTGCCCCGATCTCCTTGATCTTGGCCAACGCGTTCTCACGCCATTGCATGCAGGCAGTATAGGGCTTTCCCTGGACCTGTACTTCGACACGGCTGAAAGCACAGGCCGATTTGGTAAAAGTCACCAGCTTCCAGCCGTTGTCGCGCGCTACGATATCGAGCGCGGGTATCCAGTTTGCTGCATGAGAATCCCCGGTGATTACCATGGTCTTGGTGCCATTGGGATCGCCCAGCGTGCAACTGATGGGTTCGGCGCTTTCCTGGTTCTGATGGCACCCGAGCCCGTAAACCACCGGTAGATCGCGTTTGAGATTGGCAAGGCTAGGCAGTGTGTCAACGCCCAGGGGCACCGACGCATCGGCAAGTAGCGCTGCCGGCCCAGGATAAAGGTCTGTTCCGGCATCGGCTGAAACCGACTGGCTGCGCAACAGATAAATTGTCGAGCCAGCCGCAAGGAGGCACATGCAGATCGATGCGAGGGCCATGCCGAGCGGCCGCCATTCGCGCGGCTTGCCCGGATGCCGGAAACGCTGTTCCACATGCTCGTAGCACAGATGAGACAGAACCAGCGCCAGCGCAAGGATGCCCAGGCCTGCCATTGGATCGATGATCTCGACACGCACTGTATAAAAGACGACCAGCGGCCAGTGCCACAGATAGATCGAATAGGAACGGTCACCGATATAGCCAAGCCATATGGCGTTGAGCCCCTTGAACGCGCCCAGCCGCACGTCTCCCGCTAATAGCACGAGCACCGCTCCGACCGTCGGCACGAGCGCAGCGATACCGGGAAAAGCCGTAGCCTCGGTAAACACTGCTGCCGATCCCACGATCGCGGCAAGGCCGGCGATAAGAAGGGCCGCGCGCAGCCATTGGGATTCGATGGATATCCGGTGGATCGTCAGCGCCAGAAGACCGCCCAGCGCTAGTTCCCAGGCGCGGGTATAGGTCACAAAATAGGCGCTCTGCGGCTGCTGCGCGGTAAAATAAACCGAAGCGGCAAGAGACGCCGTGAAGATTGCCGCCAGTGCGAAGGTGAAGATACGGCGTCTAGACAGACCGTGGCGCGCCAGAAACAGGCAGCCGATCATTATCCAAGGCCAGATGAAGTAGAATTGTTCCTCGATGGCAAGCGACCAGTAATGCTGCACCGGGCTGGCAGCCTGCTCTGCCCCCAGATAGTCCACCGACAACCATGCTAGCACCCAGTTCTGGATATAGAGCGCACTTGCCGCGATCTGGATCACGGTTTCTTCCCAGCGCGCCTCTGGCAGAAGAAAGAACATGCCTACAAAGGCAAAGGTTAACACCAGCGTGGCCGCAGGAAGCAACCTTCGTGCCCGCCGCGAATAGAAATCCAGCAGCGAGACCCGCCCGTCCCGTTCCGCGGCTCGCGCGAGCAACCCCGTAATGAGGTACCCTGATATGACGAAGAAAACATCAACACCGACATAGCCACCAGCCAACCAGTTGGGCCAGATGTGGAAAATGACTACCAGCCCGACGGCTATGGCGCGCAGTCCCTGGATTTCTGGCTGTAACGTACGACTCGGTGTCATGTCAGGGATATGCTCTCTAGGCGATTGGCGGCAATTCCATGACGAGTTCAGCCCACGGTGTCAACCATCCCCCAGTACAACCCAGAATGGCTCGGATTGACGTCCCGAAACGGGTTCCGTACACACGATTGCCCCGCATCTGCCACGAAAGCCAAGCGCGATGAACATCTTTGTCCTTTGCACCGGACGCTGCGGATCAGTCACCTTCGCGCAGGCAGCGGCGCACATGAGCAATTTCTCAGCGGGGCATGAATCGCGAACAATATGGACCGGGGTATCGCGCTTTGCCTATCCGACGAGGCATATCGAAGCCGATAATCGGCTTTCATGGCTGCTGGGCAGGCTCGATGCAGCCTATGGCGACACCGCGTACTATATTCATCTCACACGCGATCGAGAGGATACGGCGCAGTCATTCTTGAAACGTTATGACAAGGGCATCATGGATGCCTATCACAGAACCATCCTTTCCGGCTCGAGAACTCGCAACAAGGAAACGCCGCCGATAGAATTCTGCCGTGACTACTATGATACAGTAAACGGCAATATTTCTTTGTTTCTTCGAGACAAGACCCATAAAATGAACATGCAGCTGGAAAACATCCGCGAGCAATGGCCCCAATTCTGGGGGTGGATAGGTGCCGAAGGCGACTTCAGCTCAGCGCTTCGTGAGTGGGATGTTCGACATAACGAATCGGCGCCACAGCCTTAACATCATCGTCCGGATCGACGCCATATGCTAGGCAAAGTCTAGCCGCATCGAGCCTAGTGAGCGATTAGAGGTGCAGTTAAGAGAGATTTACCGTTGATGTAAGGAAATTGGCGTGTCAACAGCGGTCAGCACCGCGAGACCTTTTTCAAACTCGCGGTGATAGTCGAGAGTCAGATGCCATTCCGCACTCCACTCCGCAGCAATCACCTTCTCGTCCTTTCGTGCGGCATCGTCGAGAAAGACCATGCCCCCTGCCACCATACGATCACGCCATTGCGGCACTGCAGGAAAACGAGCGTTCTGGCCTGTAGCTTTAGGCGGACCGTCCACCAGCAACCAATCAATAGCTGATAGCCCAGATACTTCCCGGGGTAGGGAATACCAAAGCCATTCCTCCCCCAACCGAGTTGGGCGAGGAGGCGTCCAGGTAACCAGGGGAGCATCGAATACGGCTGCATTCCCAACAAGACCATGATCTCGGAGAACTTGCCTAGTTTCTTCTGCGTATTCGCCGGAATGGTCTAAGCTATAGAGTTGTCCGCCTTTTCCTACTTCGCGCAAACCTGCGGCGATTACAAGCGTCGACACTCCACTACCAAGCTCGACAACTACGGCAGGCTTCCGCCTCAATATTTCTCTATAAAGATAAAGCAAAACGTCTGGAGACGCAGCCCATCCCCTAGTTGCAGACAACCTAATATCACCGGGCAATTCACGCTGTAAGGAACTAAAAGCCTCAATTTGCCGAAATTCGGCCAAATTAGATTTATGTATACTCTCTATGATATTCGATCTATTTTTTTCGATGTTGTCGATTACAGAATCGAATGTGGATTTACTTTCCGCCCTGTAATGCTCAATATCGCTCGCCACAGCAGAAAAATCCGATTTTGTTTCTGCTCGACTACGATTGATGTCGGTCGCAATCGAGGCGAGTGCCGATGTAGTACTACGATGCTGCTGCTTGAGCGTTGAATGAAGGGCTGTATCGATATTGTCCTCCGCCTCCGCATAAGCCTGCAGAGTTGCGGTTATATAATCCAATTTTCTATCGATGAGTTGCAGTCGCAGCGCCAACGACGATAAGTCGTCTTGCGTCCGGGAAGCGGCGCCACGCAGCAGAACCTTATCTGCGATGTTTTTGACGGCGCTCTTCAAAGAAGGTTTCCGGCCTGTCAGCACGGCTCGTTTGGTGAGGCTGTCGCGTATCTGCACCTTCTGGGCGAGGAACAGCCCGGCAGCTTTAGTCGAAGAAAAACGCAATTCCACGTCACGCGGCCCGGGTGGCAATACGAAATTCACGGAGCCCAACCCGGACTTGTCGGTTTTCACAGCAATGGACGCCTCCCCGTCAAATCCGTTTATCGCAACACCACCCGCGGACCGCATATCGAGTTGCGCCTCCTGCTCACCGACCTTGCGATCGAACTGAAAGCGGACTTCGTAGGGAGTACCCGTCTTGCAGTAGACGGCGAGCTTGGCTCCGCGAGGTCCGAGCAGTTGCGTCGGCGCAGATTTGACCGACTTCAAGGTTTCCGCAAGTTTGAGCATTCGGGCAGGGCTTTCAATTGGCGCGACAGACGAGAAGATCGTAGCGCCCTAAATTACAAGCGCTTTGTTACGCGAACTGTGGCCACATTGGCAACGCGTTCATCCCTCGGCAGTTGTGACAGCAGTTCACAGACGCTAGAAGCGGCAACACACTGGAACTTGTGAAACGGACCATTTGAGCATGCCCCCATCGATCAAGAGCGGCATCCGCACGCTCACCACCCGAGGGGTTGCCACGGCTCGCAATTCCATACCGCCTGCCTTGCAGGATCGCCTGCCGGCCAATTGGCTGCGGCTGGCACGCCGGCTGCTTGCGGCGGGCCAGAGCCCAGTGGAGAGCCTCGACGCCCGCCTGTGGGGTGGGTTTTCGCAATCGGCACTTGCCGACCTGCAGCGAATAGCTGCCGATGGCAAGGCCCAACACGGCCTGCGCGCTGAAGCATTGCGGACGATTGGGTCCTGGTATGCTGCCAACAGGAATTTTTCCCGTGCCCTCACGTTGATGGAAGAAGCTGCCACGCTTGATCCGGCAATCGCCGGCAAGCGACAGCACTACGCGCTCCGCTCGCTCTATCTCTGCCATCTGCATCGCCCGCAAGAGGCACGGGCAATTCTGGAGCAGCACCGGCAGAACCTGCCCAACTCGTCGCTGGACCTGCTGCTCGCCAATACCTGGAACCCAGCCTGTGGAGGAGACGGGGGCAACGCACAGCGAATGCTGGACTGTATCAACAGTATCTATCGACGGCACGGACTGTGCTCGATTGCCCCGGCGGATTCGTCTCTGCCACTGTCCATCGAAAATCTCGTCGGCGTCACCAACGAGCGGATCGATAGGCCCGATCTCGCGGTCACCGTCATCGTGCCGGTATATAATGCCGAAGACACGGTGTTGACCGCATTGCGAAGTCTGGCGCAGCAAACCTGGAGAGCCCTGCGTGTCATCGTAGTCGATGATTGCAGCACCGATGCAACCGCCGATATTGTTGCCTCGTTTTGCGCAGGCGACGCGCGCTTTTCATTATTGCGTAACGAAGTCAATTCCGGCAGCTACGGGTCGCGCAACCACGCCCTCCAATTTGTCGACACCCCCTTTGTGACCGTTCATGACGCTGACGACTGGTCGCACCCGCAAAAGATCCAGAAGCAGGTTGAAAGCCTTCTCCGCACGGGCGCTCCCTACAATTATACGATGTGGGTACGTACCACCCCGGAACTGATGTTTGTCTTCGAGGGCAAGCCACAGCGCCGGATTTTAGGCCCCAACCACTCGTCCGGGCTGTTTCGGACCGACGCTGTCATAAAGGCCGGCGGCTGGGATCACGTCCGCATCTCCGCCGATACCGAGCTATTCTGGCGAATAGAGGCCCTCAATGGCCGCACACGCGATGACAGCCGCAGCAGGCGCATCCTCAACGATTGTCCGCTGGCTTTTGGCCGCCTTTTGGCCACCTCCCTCACCCAGGTCGGCCCCACGCATACGCTAACGATGTTTCACGGCGTTCGGCGCGAATATCGGGAGGCAAGCACCTTCTGGCATATGCATGGAATGAAACCGGGCCGACAGCAGGCACCGTTTTTTCCTGCCCCCAGCATGATCCGAATAGCCCGATCGCGCCCCGAACCGGTTGATCTGTTCATCGTTGCCGATTTTATGGCGGGAACCTTTGCGTCCAGGACTGCACTCGATCAAGCTCTTGCCGCATCCCGGCACGGACTGCGCACGGCGATCCTCCAATATCGCGGGTATCACCTCGATCCGACCATTCCTCTGCACAAGACGGTGAGACGCCTCGCGGGCGAAGCGGGCCTGCGCATTGTGGCGCCGGGTGAAGAAGTGTCAGCGCGTCTGGCACTAGTCGGAGAGGCAGGATTGCTGCAGCATCAGCTTGATCGTTTCCCCACGCTTGCCACCGAACATGCGTTAATTTCCATTAACCAACTCGCAGACCCGCGGGCCATATCGGGCTTTTCGCATTACCAGCCTGCCGAGGTTATGAACCGAGGTGTGGCGGATCTCATGCCTGCCGTACAATGGGCTCCCTTGTCCCCCCTTGCCAAAAGCAAAGCATTGGATACTGGTGCCTATTCGCCCTTGGCGCCTACATTCTGGCCGTTGCTTCCCGCAGTGGAGCCGACAGCCTCGGTCACGGCGCGCCAGGACAATTTCGCGGTGGGTTATTTCCGAACGGAGGACGCTCCGAGCGTTAAGGGCCTGCACAAGGCGCACCCGCGCATCCGGTTTCGTGATGGCACCACGCAGCTGCGGCAATGGCTAGGCCTTGATAATATGTCTTACGCCGCCTCCGCACTTACAGCATATTTCGGCCAGCTCGACTGCTTCATATATTTTCCACAATTCCCCGCCACGGAGCTTCTCGGCTATCCTGCGGCCTTGGCGATGGCCCATGGCGTTCCAGTCATAGCCGCTGCCGATTTTAAGGCAAACTTTGGTGCAGCAGCGCTATACTGCGAACCAGACATGGTTTGGGACCTTCTCTCAACGTTGAGATCGAACCCAAAATTGCAGGCAGAACAAGCGGCAGCAGGTCGAGCCTTTGCCGTCGAAACATTGAGTGTCTCGGCGTATCTGGCCCGCCTCGAAGCCTATGGTCTTCATAGCGAAGGCGCTATCGAGACCATCGAGCAGTGAGAATCGACGATGAGAGCGACCATTCGCCAATATCTTGAAGCCATCGCGTGGCTTGCTGGTACGATCGTCCGCGTATCCGGCCGGCAACTCGGGGCTTTCGGCTTGGCAACGGTATTGATGGGCGTCCTGCGGATCATGCAGTTTCTCGTCATGGTCCTGCCGTTGAAGGTGGTTCTTCTCGCCAGCCAGGAGGGCGTTCCGAGCTATGCACCATTCATCGCCGACGATCTGAAGACCGAGTGGATAGCCGGCCTCGCCATCGGAACCATCGTTGCGTATGTGCTGGTCCAATTTCTGGATTCAGCGGCGACACGACTTTGCGAAACAGCCGGCACTCGGTTAATGGCCGATGCGGCGGCGCTCAACGTCGTTCCAAACCAGCGCGACCAGGCTCGCAATATCTTTGCCGATCTTGCTTCGGTGCTTGCAGACTCGCTGTTTTGGCTTGCTGGCATGGTCCTGTATCTGATCATTGCACCTGTAACCTTTGCTGCCTATCTCGGCATGGTGGTCGCATCCTTTATGCTTGGCACCCTGTTCGCCGTCGCCAAAGACCGATGGGGCCTGGGTCAGGCTCACCGCTTCATCGCCGAACGCACCGACCACTATGTGAGCACGAATAGCACGATCATCTTTTTCGTCTGCTTCCTGGTTATCCTTTACCCCTATCTGACCGGCCTCCCTGTCAACGTTCTGATCGGCTTGGTGTCAATCATGCTCTTGCGGCGCACGTTGAGCGCCCTGTCCGACGCTGTCCGGGGAAGCGTGAAACTTATCCGCAGGAGGCATCTGGTCGACACATTGATGTTCAAGAACCGGCAGCTCATTCCACAACCCAGGCGTGATCATGTATTGCTGACCAAGTATTTCGGGCCGACCCGCCGAATCGCGCTGGCGAGACGTATGCTGGCTGAAGTGGGCATCGAAAAACATGTCGCCGCCGTTTCCTGGATCGATCCGACGGTGCCCGGCCTGCTCGTATTTCTCGTACGTTGCAGTGATGAGACCCATTACCAGCTTCTGGTCTATCCGCCGCAGAAATCCCATGATGCCGACAACGAAACCATCCTGTTTTCGATATTGAGCCGCAGCGCGCTTGGCGCACCAAGGCTCTTGCATGAAATCGAGTACGAAGGTTGCACCTGCCGACTATTGGAAGCTGGGCTGGGTCGTCCCGCAACCGTCCAGCGCTGGAAGCAGGTTCGCGCCGATATTGTCGTTCGGCAGGCAGGCCTTGAGCCGGGCAACGAACTTAGGGACCTGTATCGCAGCACGCACATGCTGGTTCACGAAAAACTCACCGAGGATTTCATCAAGCAGATAAAGATTGCCATCCGCAACAAGGAGGACAGGGTCGCAGTTCAGAGCTTCCTGGGACATATAACGCAGACTCGGAGCCGGCTCGCACGCCTGCCTCTCTTCGTGTCTGTCAGGCAATTTACCGCAAGCCATACTATGGACAGAGACGACAAACTCCCCATGATGGTATATTGGGGACAGTGGTCTCTCGCCCCCTTGGGCTCGGGCATTATGGCGACCCTATCTGCCGGGGAAACCGAGGACGTCCTCGCCAGGCTGCGACTTAAACGATCCGATATTATCGAGGACATCAGCTCAGCCGACCTGCGGCTGGCTGCCCAAATCCACGCCCTAACAAACTTTATCGAACGCGGTTCTTATGCCGCAGCCCTTGAGATCATTCTGGCCGTTGAAAACAATACTATGATCGAAACCGTCGATGAACCGGAGGAAGCAGAAATCGACGCCGACTCTATGGAAAACACAACGGCGCCTGCGCCCGCAGAATGAAGGGCTGGATCGTCAGGAATCTCGAGCCATTCCCGACAGGGGACGAGGTGGGCGCCGAGTGCACGCTCGCATGCCGTCATTCTCATTGGCCGAAAGGGCCCTTCACTTGAAATCCAGTCGAGGCGATAGAAACATATCAAGCGGCCTGAAGCCGATTACAAAGCCCAATATACCGCCCGTGGTTTCCCATCTTATCACGTTGGCGAAGCACTGATGCCGCTTCCGCCCTCATCAGGAACCGAGCCGACGGTCGCCGTCGTCATACCCACCCGGAATCGTCCGAACACACTCGCCAGAGCGCTGAAAAGCGCAATGGCACAATCGGAACTCCCTGACGAAATCATCATTATCGACGACGGCTCGAGTCCGCCTGTTTCCTTGGAGGGGCTCTCGCGCCCCACATCGATCCGTATTGAACTCGTGCGTCACGATATGCCCCGGGGGGCCAGTGCAGCGCGCAATCTGGGCATCCGCCACGCGATATCCCAATATGTCGCATTTCTGGATGACGACGACGAATTCCTGCCCGAAAAGATAGCATGCCTGCGCGACTTTCTGCGCAGTACGCCCGTCGACATCGTCCATCATGGTGCGCGCATCGTCTATGACAACGAAGGGATTTCGTATGAAACCCGCGTTCATTCCGGCTTCGATTTCGACGATCTTCTGGTCCGTAATCTGGTGGGTGGCACACCGGTTGGTTGTGTGAAACGCGAATCCATCCTGGCAATAGGCGGGTTCGACGAATCCCTGCCCGCATTGCAGGACTGGGACACCTGGCTCAGGGCTGCGCATAAGGGCGCACATTTTGGCGCGATCGATGCGCCCTTGACCATCTGCCACTCCTCGACCGGCCAGCCCGGCATCACGATGTCGCTTGACAACGTCCGAAAAGCACTGGCCCTAATCGACGCAAAGTTTGCCGACGAGTTGGCTCGACTGCCCCCGCGACAACGGCGGCTGCGGCATCGTACGGATGCGACACGTCTCGCCTATCGCTATTCTCTCACCGGCCAACGCCTCGCCGCGGCAGGCGCATTTTTGCGCGGTGCGGTCGCTGGGCGCAGTCCATCGCTTCTGGTGGCAGCGACGTTATCTCTATTAGGTTTCAGGTACTTGGCCAAAGCACGGCAACATACGAGCTGATTAAGGCTGTCATCGTCCTCATGCACGGGCAACCTCACGGTTTACCTTCGAGGTGATGCGCATGGGCGACTACCCAGCCATGCTTGTTGGCTACCATCTTTTGTATTCCCACGTCAGCATATAAAGACAAGATCAGCACGCGGGACGAGTTACTGCTTGAAGCAGGATTCAATTTCATTCCAACGAATTATCCTTAGTATCGAACAGGTCAGATATAGACGATGAACCTCTCAATTTTCGGTACAGGCTATGTCGGCCTGGTCACGGGCGCATGCCTCGCCGACGTTGGCCATCACGTTGTTTGTGTCGATGTGGATGCTCAGAAAATCGCACGGCTGAACGCAGGCGAGATACCGATCCACGAACCCGGGCTCCAGGCCATCGTCGAAAGGAATGTCCAAGCCAACACCCTGGAGTTTACCACCGACAGCGAACGAGCCGTCAATCACGGCCAAGTGCAGTTCATCGCCGTAGGCACCCCCCCGGACGAAAGTGGAGCGGCCGACCTTAAGTATGTCCTTGCCGTCGCAAAATCGATCGGTGAGGCCATGACCGGACCCAAGGTGATCGTGGTCAAATCCACAGTGCCCGTAGGCACCAGCGACAAGGTGAGCGAAACCTTATCGAACGTGCTGGCGACAAGGAAGCTCGACCTTGAATTCGACGTGGTTTCCAACCCGGAATTTCTTAAGGAAGGGGCGGCGGTCAGCGATTTCCTGAAACCCGACCGTATTGTTATCGGTGCGTCAACGGAGCATGCCCGGGGCGTGATGAAGGAGCTCTATGAGCCGTTCAACCGGAGTCATGATCGCACGCTTTATATGGACGTCCGTTCTGCAGAACTGACCAAATATGCCGCAAATGCCATGCTGGCCACCAAGATCAGCTTCATCAACGAAATCGCCAATCTGTCGGAACGGCTGGGGGCCGACATAGAGGAAGTTCGCCGCGGCATCGGAGCAGATCCGCGCATTGGGTATCACTTTATCTATCCGGGGCTCGGCTATGGCGGCTCCTGTTTCCCCAAGGATGTACAAGCGCTCGCACGCACCGCTGCCGATGTCGGCTATGAGGCGCCGCTGATCGCCGCCGTAGAGGCAGTCAATAATCGTCAGAAACATACAATTCTTGAAAAGATGGAACGGTATTTCGGCGGGGTTGGCGGGCTCAAAGGGAAACGCATTGCCGTTTGGGGTTTGGCCTTCAAACCCAATACCGATGACATGCGAGAGGCCCCTTCGCGGGTCCTGATGGAAGCCCTGTGGCAAGCAGGGGCAACGGTAGCCGCCTATGATCCAGCGGCAATGGCCGAGGCGGCGCGTATATATGGCGATCGCAACGATCTGACCCTCGACAATGACAAATACGCCGTTCTGCAAGACGCCGACGCGCTAACGATCTGCACGGAATGGCAGCAATTTCGTGCCCCGGATTTCGAGAAGATGGGCTCGCTGCTCAAAGACAGGACCATCTTCGATGGACGGAACCTCTACTCCCCGGAACGTATGAAGCGCGACGGCTGGACATATGTGAGCGTGGGCCGGGCGACGAGCTAACTCCATGGCGCCACGCCATTAAATCCGGTCCAAGAAGGGTAATCGCAATCACTCAACCGTGCAGGAACCTAACACGCCGGCCTGCTTCGGCTAGCGAAGAACCAATCTTGAGGTCCGAAATATATTCTTTTGGGGTGCTGATGAACACGCCCGCTTCCTGCCTCAACGACCCCCAGAACCCAGCACCACCGTCCGGATCGTTTTGAACAAAATAAGAAGATCCAGATCAAACGACAGGTGCTTTATATAATACAAATCGTAGGATAACTTCTCTACTTCCTGAGATGTGTTTTCGGCGTAACCAGAGCATACTTGGGCCCATCCGGTTATGCCGGGAAGAACCAGCGACCTGAAAGAGTATTTTGGTTCGGAAAGCTCCGTCTTGCGCGCCACATATTCGGCAACCGGCCGCGGCCCGATCAGGCTCATGTCACCGCGCAATATATTGAACAGCTGCGGAATCTCATCGAGCCGGTACTTCCTGATACTCCGGCATCCCGGAATGATCCGCTTGTCATTATGCGAAGTCGCGCCGCCGGCGCTGCGCTTGTACATGGTCCGGAATTTGTACATCCGGAAGCGCTGTCCCCCATATCCCCGGCGAATTTGCACAAAGATGACCGGTCCACCGTCGCGCGCATAGATATAGGCACTCACGAGCAGCCCAAGGACCAGCGTCACCGGCAAGGTCAGGAGCACGAAGCAGATATCGAGGAAGCGCTTGGTGCGGGCATAAAGCAGCTGGCTCGGCGAATAGACCAAGTGGCTGACATCAAAGGTAGCCACGTTGAGGCGCCCATATCTGACCTCCGTATACCGCGTCCATGGCACCACTTCCACGCCTTCGAGATAGCAGCGGGCGAGTAGCGCAGACCACGCTTCGCTGTGATGGAAAAATGGGTCGATAAGAAGCGTTTCGATCCCATCGGGAGGCGCCTCGGCGCCGTCGGGCAGGACATGGGCACCAATCTCCCTCGCTACATCCAACGCGCCGGGAAAGGGGGCCAAAGCGATATTGCCTGTGTTCTTGAGCCGATTGAAGCGAAGATTGCCATATGCGGAAAGCGCCGCAACAACGGGCGCACACCAAAGCAGCCCCACATAGCTGATAGGTATGCGAAGCGCCGACAGCGTCGTTATACCGAAGCTATAGATACAAAGACTGACCACGACAGCCGTCCCTATTGGCGCTTCATTTCGGCGAAACGCCGTCAATACCGCCGCCGACAGAAAAGGAACAAGAGCAATCACCAATGATGCGGTAACAATATTACTCCAGTCCGACCTTCCGGTTCGAGTAACGATATAAATATAGATGACAACCTGAATCAGAGAAGACACTATCGCGGAACCAAGAAAGGCCTGGATATCCCGCAGATAGGGATGGTTTTTCAAACGAGGCCCGACGATCGCCTCATGATAAATTCCTCGTGCACGCTCTTTCGATCGCTTGCTCTTATTCACGGCGTCCAACCTCAGCTTCAAGATCAACAACCGTCAGTTAGCGGCGTAACCGATAATAATCCCACAGCCCTTGAGCGGCGTAATGAGAAAAATAGTAGAGCGCTAAATGTATTGGCAATTTCTCGACATCTCTCAGCAAACGCCATGTAAAATACGCGGCCTTGATTTTATTTGAAGAGATAGAGCTTTTTCTCAATCGATACAAAGCCAAACTCTCTGACAAGGGAACAGCCTGATCCACCCTCTTCAAAAGGGCGAGCCATAGGCCATAATCCTGCCTCTTCGCTATATCCGGCATATCTACTTTCCCAAAGACTTGAGAGTCATAGATCGCCGTAAGGCATCCGATGACGTTGCGACGCAACAATTTCCAGTAAGAAACGGGCGACGTTGCGGTCACCAGCCCCAAAGGCTGCCCTTCCTCGCTAATACGCTCATATGCGCTGAAAGAGAAAGCCACGCTATTTCTGTCCATGAAATCCAGCTGTCTTGTCAATTTCTGAGGCTTCCAGATATCATCGCTGTCAAGAAACGCGATGTATCTCCCCCTGCAAATTGCGAGAGCCGCGTTGCGTGCTTGAGCCGCTCCCCTATTTTTTTGGCTCTTGATGGAACGAATCCGTTTATCGGAAGCAACGAAGTTCTCAATAATTATGGAAGATTTATCCGTTGATCCATCATCTGATATGATCAACTCCCAATTCTGGAAATCCTGATCGATAACAGATCTTACAGATTCAGCGATAAATCTCTCGCAATTATAGCACGCCATAATAATAGATACAGATGGCTTGTTAACTTCGTCATCACGCGCAGCATTTACCATCAAATAAATCGCCTACCGGTCCACCGCAAAAGTCGGGCTCCTGCTCGATACAGACGACAGCCATATCCCAACTCACCCTGTAGCGACACGGCATATAGGACATCCGTCGCCAGCTCATCTACCCAGTTGATGGCACAGGTGTGACCGTTGAATCCACCACTCCATGGGCCTCCCTGAGACTCACTCCCCTCCCATATCGATCCGGAACCGCTCCCGATAATCCTCCGGCGTGATGCCGAGGCGGCGGCGGAAGGTGCGCGAAAGCGTGGCGGCGCTGCCGAGGCCGCTGCGATCGGCGATGCGGGCGAGCGGCCAGCGCGTGCTTTCGAGCAATTGCTTGGCGCGGTCGAGGCGCACCAGCTCGACATATCTGGCCGGAGTCATGCCGGTTTCGGCAACGAAAGCGCGGGCAAAGGTGCGCTCGCTCATGGCGGCGCGATCGGCCAGGGCCGGTACGCTCAATTCGTCGTCGGGATATTCGGCGATATAGGCGATGATGTCGCGGAGGCCTTCGGCGGCGCGGGCCTGGGCGGCGAGGCTCGGGCTGAACTGGGACTGGCCGCCGACACGACGGAGATAGAGCACCAGCTCGCGCGCCGCCGCCAACGCCACCTGCGGTCCGCAATCCTGCTCGATAAAGGCAAGGGATAAATCGATGCCGGCGGTGACGCCGGCGGAGGTGAAGATATGGCCATCGCCGACAAAGATGGCATCGGGCACGACTTCGGTGCCGGGCAACATCACCTCAAGCGCCTTGGTGCCCGACCAATGGGTCGTGGCGCGTCTGCCTTCGAGCAGGCCCGCGGCGCCGAGAAGGAAGGCACCGGTGCAGACACTGGCGAGCCGGCGCGTCACCGGGGCGCGGCTGGCGATCCAGGAGAGGATATGGGTTTCGGCGGCGACAGCGCGCAGCGCCGCTTCGGGGGCGCCGGCGATCATCAGCGTGTCGATATCCATATCGAGTTCGCCGATGGCGCGGGTGCCGGCGACCGCAAGGCCGGAACTTGAGGTGATGACACCGCCCGACGGGCTGGCGACGATGAATTCGTAGCGGAACGGCTCGGGTGCATGCGGCGGCAGATGGTCGTTGGCCTTGGCGAAGACTTCCATGGGGCCGGCGACGTCGAGCAGTTGGAAGCCTTCATAGGCGACGAGGGCGATGCGGCGCGGCGCCAGCCGCCTCGGCGTGTCGGTGGGAAGGAGCGGCTTTTGCATCTTCGTCTCCTATCGCGTGACCCAGGGATACTCCATCACCAGGGCGACGATATCGGCAGTCTGTGCGTCATAACGGGCTGAAATTATTGGTAATTCACGTTCGAGCGTCGTCGCGGGCGCCTCGGAAAGGGGGGCCGGCAGCATGGCGTCGACCCTGGCGCCTGAGGCGGAATGCTCGGGGTGGAGGACGAGGCCATGGCGCGTCAGGACGTCGGGAGCGCCGATAGTGAGGGGGGTGGCGAGGGCGGTGCGGCCATAGGCGTCGAGGAGGAAGCCGAGGGCGACTTCATCGACGCCGTCGGCGATGGGGATGCCGAGGGTTTCGTGGCGCCAGAAGCTTAACGTGTTGCGAATGAAGGTTTTCTTGCGCTCGAGGGTCAGGTCGAAATCGGCGGAATGGTGGCGGGCGTCCCAGTTGTCGATGCCGAGTTCACCGGCAACCCGCTCCGCAACCAAACGGCCGCCAATGGCCTCGACCAGCGCAACCATGACCGGAATATTGGCGGTGATGCCGGTGGAGGTGGTGACGCGGTTGTCGGTGACGTAACGGCGGTCGGGCTGGAACTGCATGCTCGGATATTTGCCCCGCAATTCGGCGACGATGCTCCAATGGCCGGTGGCGCGACGGCCGTTCAGGAAGCCGGCCGTGCCCATCATGCGCGAGCCGTTGCAGATGGAGACGATATGGGCGCCACGTGCATATTGATCGGCGAGCCAGGCGGCGATGACCGGATCGGTGCCGGGGTCCATGGCGGGCACGACGACATAATCGGCGCCCTCGGGATAGCGCACCTCGAAATCGGCGATGGTGATATCGGGCTCGATGCCGAGGGCCACCGGATAGAGCTGCACCGTTTCGGGCTTTTCGGCCACCACCATCACATCGGCGATGTCGGCGCGCTTGAGTACGCCATAGGCGGAGAGGAAATCGGAGACTTCGGTGCCGTCATTGCGCGCCATGATGGCGATGACCGGGCGCTCGCGCTTGGGCGGGCGCATGGCGGCGATGGTGGCAGACTGTTCGGCCGCATCGATCGCTTCGGGCAGTCGGGCATTGCCGGCCACCGGGCCGGGCATGAGCAGGATGGGCGTCGCCACGAGGACGACGAGAAGAACCGCGCCAAGGCCGAGAAGGACAGTTCGCTTGCGCATTTGAGCCTCCTTTCGAGGATGGCCATAGCATAGCGGTAGCGCGCAAGGCAGTTGTGCCATTCAACGTGCAGATTCTGCCAAATCGACGGTAAGGGCCAGCCGGCCCGGATGGCGAGCGAGTGGAGACGCCCCGGGGCAATCCCGGGGCATCGGCTCGTGGCTAGCGCATCTGCAGCACGATCACATGATCGCTGGAGGGATCGGTGTCGGCCCGGATTTCCGCCACCTCTTCCGCCGTTACGGCCGGCGCATCATTGCCCCAGCTCGAACGCATGAAGGTGAGGATTTCGGCGATCTGCTCGTCGCGCAGCAGCACGCGGAACGGGGTCATGCGGTAGGAATCGGGCACGCCAGCGACGACCATGCGCCCTGCCCCGTTGAGCAGGATATTGATCATCGAAGCCGGGTTCTCCTCCAGCACGGTCGGATTGCCCGCGAGCGGCGGCTGCAATGCGCCACGGCCGCGGCCATCGATGCCGTGGCAATTGGAGCATTGCTTCAGATAGAGCGCGGCGCCCGGCGCGCCGTAATCGCCGCTCTGGAAGGCCTGGAGCGTGCGCTCGTCATAGGCCCAGTCCGGCTCGTTGCTGTTGCCCGGCAGGGATTTGAGATAGGTGCCGACGGCGAGAAGGTCCTCGTCGGTCATGAACTGGGTGCTGTTGTTGAAGGCTTCGAGCATGCTGCCGAAGACGGTGGCATGCTGGTTGCGGCCGGTCTTGAGCAGTTGGGCGACGTCCTCTTCGCTCCAGCGGCCGAGCCCGTCATTATGGTCGCCCCTGAGGTTGGAGGCGTGCCAGCCATCGAGATAGGCGCCGGCGAGGAACTGCGTGCTGCCTTCGTCATAGGCGACTTCGTTGAAGGCGATGCTGCGCTCGGTGTGGCAGCTGCCGCAATGGCCCGGCCCCTGAACGATATAGGCGCCGCGATTCCAGGCTTCGCTCTGGTCGGGCTTGGGCTGGTAGACCTCGTCCGGCGCGAACACGGCATTCCAATAGGCCAGAGGCCAGCGCATATTGAGCGGAAAGGGAATGCCGCTTTCGGGATTGGGCCGGCTGACCGGCTCCACCTCGAACATGAAATAATCGTAGAGCTTGCGAATGTCCTCGTCGGTCATCTTGGCATAGGACGGATAGGGCATGGCCGGATAGAGCCTGTGCCCGTCCCTGGCGATGCCGCGCCGCACGGCATTGTCGAATTCGGCCAGGGTATAATCGCCGATGCCGGTCTGCTTATCCGGCGTGATATTGGTCGCATAGATCACGCCGAGCGGACTGCCCATGGCGAGGCCACCGGCGAAGGGCTCGGCCTCGGGAATGGAATGGCAGGCCACGCAATCGGCGAGGCGGGCGACATAGCTGGTTTCCTGCAGCGAATAGGTGGCGGCGGTCGCGACCGGCTCGCCATCGAATGGCGATGACGGCGTGCGCAACAGCCAGAAGGTCAGTCCGGCGAACAGCAGAAGCAGGACGAGCACGATCGTGCCGACGATGCGCAATATCTTCACGGTATCTCCCCTTGCCGTGACGAAAGAACAGAATGGCCGGCGATCCCTCAATCACCGGCCATTCGCAGCGGAGCCTAGCTCCAGCTGAGATCATGCAGGCGGAAGGGCGTGGAGCGGATGCGCTTGCCCGTCGCCTGGAAGATGGCGTTGCCGATAGCCGGCCCCACCGTACCAACCGGCGGTTCGCCGATCTCGAAATAGCGCGGATTATCCGACAGCCCGCCGAAGTGCACATTGATCTCGGCCGGTACGTCGGCCATGCGGATGATCGGATATTCGTCGAAATTGCCCTCGACGATCTGGCCGTCCTTGATGTTGAGGCCTTCGTTCATGCTCATATTGAGCCCGAACATGGTGCCGCCTTCCAGTTCGGTACGCACCGCATCCTCATTGACGATGCGGCCGGTATCGAAGGCGACGTCGAGCTGCAGGATCTTGAGCACGCCATCCTGGCTGACCTCGACCTTGGCGACGGTTGCGACCGTCGTGCCTTCGTCGGGCTTGCCGCCCATGCCCCAATTGGCGATGGCGACGCCGCGGCCCTGGCCTTTGGGCAGAGCCTCGCCCCAGCCCGATTTGGCCTTGACCTCTTCGAGGCACTTCACCCAGCCGATATCGGCCCATTTGCCGTAAAGCGCGATGCGATAATCGAGCGGGTCCTGACCCGCGGCGATGGCGCATTCGTCGACAAAGGTTTCGATGAAGAAGGCGTTGGAATTATAGCCCGGGCCACGATAGGGGCCGGTCAGGATGTGGAACGGCACCGTCTGCGATTCGATCTGCGTATTGGGCGTGATCTGGGTCAGCGCCGTATCGGGCATGCCCGAGGCGAAGAAGCCCGGACCGCCCGACATGCGGCCAAGCAGGGCCGTGGGCAGGCCATCCTCGCCGAGCGCCGCCTTGAGCTTGCCGGCCATCAGCGGACGATAGCGGCCCTGGCGGGTGGCTTCCTCACGCGACCAGACCACCTGCACCGGCCGGCCGGGGAACTGCTTGGCGACGGCCACCACCATGCGGGCATCGTCCGAGAACACGCGCCGGCCGAAGCCGCCACCGACAAAGGTCTGGTGGAAATGCACGTTTTCGGGGGCGACGCCGGTTTCGTGCGCCGCGGTCATGAAGGCCATCTGCGAATGCTGCGAGGGATGCCAGAAATCGACGCGATCCTCGGTCACCAGCGCCGTGCCGTTGAGCGGCTCCATCGGCGCCTGTTCGCAATAGGGGGTCAGGTAATCGGCCTCGATGATCCTGTCTTCGGCCGTTTCGGCAAAAACCGACTCGACATCGCCGACGCTGGTTTCGACCTTTTCGCCCGGCTGTTGCACGGCGGCCAGAGCGGCCTCGTTCATCTGCTCGGTGGTCTTCCATTCGGCGCCCTTGCCGGGGTCCCATTCGACCGGCAGCGCATCAAGCGCGGTGCGGGCCTGCCAGTAATGCTCGGCGATCACCGCCACGGCATGCTGGGCGGCGTTGACGCCGAAGGGGAAAGGCGGCTGCAGATCGGTGGGCTCGTTGGCGCCCGGCTCGACGGTCACCACCGCCAGCACGCCCGGCATGCCCATCACCGCATCCTTATCGACGCTTTTGAGCGTGCCGCCCATGACCGGCGACTGGCGCAGCGCCGCATAGACCATATCGGGCTCGCGCACATCGATGCCATAGGTCAGGCTGCCATTGACGATCTGCGGAATCTGGATCTTGGCCGGCGCCTTCTTGCCGAGCCACACCCAATCGGCCCGATCCTTCATCCTGGGCTCTTCGGGCAGGGTGATGGCGGCGGCTTCCGCGATCAGTTCGCCGAAACGGGCCGACTGGCTGGAGCCGGCATGGGTGAGGACCCCGTCCTTGACCTCGATCTCGCCGGCCGGAACCTTCCAGCGGGTGGCCGCAGCCGCCTTGAGGCGTTCGCGGGCGCTGGCGGCAACCTGCATATAGGTATCCATGCGCGCGGGGCCGGTGGAGCGGCCGCTGAAATAGGCCAATGCCCCGCCGGGGGTCGAATAGACGTTGTTTTCGAGATAGTCGCGATTGGTCGAGGCATATTCGGTCTTGATGTTCTCCCAGACCGGATTGAGCTCTTCCATGATGTAGCCGGCGATCTGGGTCAGCGTGCCCTGGCCGATATCGACGGCGGTGGCGCGCACCACCACGGTGTCATCGGGATAGATGGTCAGCCAGGGGGTGAATTCGGCCGCCCCTTCGGCATTAGGCTTGCTCCAGGGCTGGGAATCGGCGGTGGCGGCCAGAGCGCGGGTGCCGACCACCATGGCCCCGCCCATGGCGAGCGAGGACACCAGAAAACCGCGGCGATTAAGTTTGAACGACTGGTTCATTCTGTCCTCCCTCAAGCCTGCTGCAGGTCGGCAGCCGCCTTGCGGATGGCGGCCTTGACGCGGGTATAGGTGCCGCAGCGGCAGACATTGTCGACATATTGCTCGATATCGGCATCGGTCGGATTGGGAATCTGCTGCAACAAGGAGGCAGCGGCCATCAGCATGCCGGACTGGCAATAGCCGCATTGCGGCACGTTCATCTCGATCCAGTATTTCTGCAGCGGATGGCTGTTATCGGCGCTGAGCCCCTCGATCGTGGTGATCTCGGTGCCGGCGGCCGCTTCCAGCGGAAACTGGCAGGAGCGCGTCGCCTGTCCGTCGATATGCACGGTGCAGGCGCCGCACTGGGCGATACCGCAGCCGAACTTGGTGCCGGTCATGCCGAGATGATCGCGCAGCACCCAGAGCAGCGGGGTCTGCGGATCGGCATCCACCTCGGTTTGCTTGCCATTGATGGTCAAAGAAACGGCCATGGCGACATCCTCCCTAAAGGCGCACAGAACGTTCAAAGTATTATTCAGATTAGAATGATCCTTAGAATCAATCTAGACTAGGCGGCGTCGACCTATTCTCCCGAACATATCGAGGATCGCTAAACACTTGGCGAAAACTGGACTCCGCTTCCGGAATGCGCCTAAGCTTCGGGAAAAAGGAGGGGCGTCGAAATGCATCTGCACTGCCTGCGCCTGGCCGCCTTCGTGACGGTATTGGCCTTCCCCACCATGGCGATCGAGGCGGCCGAGCCGGCCCCGCCCGCCCAGCTCGCCGAAGCCTGTAGCAGCTGTCACGGGATAGATGGGCGCAGCACCGGCGCCATTCCGCCGCTGGCCGGACAGGACCGCGACACGCTGATCGCCAAGCTGACCGATTTTCGCGATACCGAGAACGGACAGACCATCATGACGCGGCTGGCGCGCGGCTATTCGGACGCGGAAATCGCAGCGCTGGCGGATTATTTCAGCAGCCTGGAGGCCACGCCATGAAGCCGTTCTCCCGCCGCCATTTCGTCGCCGGTTCGGCGGCGCTGCTGGCCATGCCGGCTCTCGTAAAGGGCGCCGCGGCGGCGAACGGCGCCCGCGTCGTCATCATCGGCGGCGGTTTCGGCGGCGCTTCGGTGGCGCGCTATCTGCGCCGGCACAGCCCCGAATTGTCGATCACCCTCATCGAGCGCGACAGCAGCTTCGTCACCTGCCCGATGAGCAATGGCGTGCTCGGCGGGCTCTGGGGAATCGAGCAGGTATCCTTCGGCTATGACGGCGTCCGCGCCGCCGGCATCGAGGTCGTCCACGATACGGCGAGCGGCATCGACCCCGATGGCAAGACGGTGACTTTGGCCGGCGGCGACAGCCTCGCCTATGACTATCTGGTGGTGTCGCCCGGCGTTCAGATGATCTGGGACAGCATAGAGGGCTATTCGCCCGAAACCGCCGAGATCATGCCCCATGCCTGGCTCGCCGGCGCGCAGACGACGCTTCTGCGCCAACAGCTCGAGGCCATGGACGATGGCGGGCTGGTGGTGATCGGCGTGCCGGCCCCGCCCTTCCGCTGTCCGCCCGGCCCTTACGAACGCGCCTCGCTCATCGCCCATTACCTCAAGGCGGAAAAACCGGCCTCGAAGCTGATGATCCTCGATGCGAGCGAAAGCTTTTCCAAGCAGCCGCTGTTCACCCAGGCCTGGGACACGCTTTACCCCGGCATCGTCGAATGGCTGCCCGCCTCGCAATCGGGACCGGTCATGGCGGTCGATCCCGCGACGATGACGGTATCGACCGGCTTCGACGATTTCGAGGCGGCCGTCGCCAATATCATTCCGGCCCAGCGCGCCGGCCAGATCGCCATCGATGCCGGGCTCGACCAGGGCCAGGGCTTCTGCGCCATCGATCCGGTGACGTTCGAATCGAAGGTTCATAAATCCATCTATGTCCTCGGCGACGCCACCATTGCCGGAGCGATGCCGAAATCGGGCTTTTCGGCCAATAACCAGGCCAAGGCCTGCGGCGCGGCGATTCTCGCCGATATCGCCGGTACGGAATTCGGCCCCGGCCGGCTGATCAATGTCTGCTATAGCCTCGCCGCGCCCGAATATGGCTTTTCGATTTCCGACGTCTACCGCGTGGCCGACGACACGCTCAACCTGTCCTATGAGGACAACCGCACCACCCCGGTCGGCGCCGACCAAGAGATCTACACAGACGAGGCGGCTTACGCCCATTCATGGTACGAAACCATCACCACCGAAATGTTCGGCTGATCGCCTTGCTGCTGCTGTCGGCAATGCCGGCGGCGGCGCAGGAGCTGGCGCAGCCGCTGACCGGCCAGCCGGGCGATGCCGCGCGGGGCAAGGCGGTCGCGGTCAATTCCGATCTCGGCAATTGCCTTATCTGCCATGCCATTCCGATCCCCGAAGTGCCGGAAGGGGCGGCGGGCGATCTCGGGCCGTCGCTGGCCGGGGTCGGCGGGCGGATGAGCGCGGCGGAATTGCGCCAGCGCATCGTCGATCCCAAGGCCATCAATCCCGACACCATCATGCCGGGCTATTTCGTCACCGAGGGACTGACCAGGGTGCAAAACCAGTATGAAGGCAGGCCGGTGCTGACCGGCCAGCAGATCGAGGACCTTGTGGCTTACCTGATGACGCTTAACTAGGAGGCAAGGAGAAGCCCATGCCATCCCATCCTCAACCCAACCGGCGCGCCGTCGTCGCGGGGCTCGGCGCCATGCTGACGCTGATCGCCCTGCCCGTCCGCGCCGACGATGCCGGCACCGCCGAAGCGATCGATGCTGCCTTCGGCGACGGGTCACGCCAGGACGGGCGCGTCACCGTCACCCTGCCGCCGCTGGCCGAGACCGGCAATACCGTGCCGCTCAAGATCAGCGTCGACAGCCCCATGGACGAAACCGACCGGGTCAGGCGCGTCGTCGTCTTCGCCAACCGCAATCCGCGTCCGCTGATCGCCAGTTTCGAATTCGGCCCCGGTGCGCCGGTGGCGGAATTTTCGACCAATATGCGCCTCTCCGGCACGCAGGACGTCATCGCCATCGCCGAGATGAGCGACGGATCGCTGTGGCAGAACCAGGTGCGCATCATGGTCACGGTCGGCGCCTGCGACACACTCCAGATCCGCTATTAGGAGGCCGCCATGCCCAATACCCGCATCCGCGTCCCCGAAAGCGCCAAGGCCGGCGAATTGGTGGAAATCCGCGCCATCATCCAGCATCCGATGGAAAACGGCTTCCGCCTCACCACGCAGGGCACGCCGATTCCGGTCGATATCGTCACCGATTTCGTCTGCAGCTATGACGGGCAGGAGGTGTTTCGCGTGAAACTGGAGCCCGGCATTTCCGCCAACCCCTATTTTTCCTTTTACATCAAGGCCACGAAATCCGGCCCGGTGAGCTTCCGGTGGCAGGACCAGCATGGGGAGGTCACCGAGGCCGAGCAGCAGATCGAGGTCACATGAGGCCCCTCACCGCCCTCGTGCCAGCCGCTGCCATCGCGCTCCTCATGGGGGCGGGGCTGGCGCTGTCGCAGGATCGGGCGGCGGTTTCCGGTTATGACTTCCTGACCCCGACGCTGCAGGGGTTGCAGGATGACGATTTCGCTAATCCCGGCATGCTCTGGGTCGATACCGGGGCAACGCTGTGGGACACTCCCGCAGGGCCTTCCGGCCAGTCCTGCGCCGATTGCCATGGCGACGGCGCAACCGCCATGCGCGGGGTCGCGGCGCGCTATCCGGCCTATGACGAGGGCCAGGGCCGGGTCATCAATCTCGAACAGCGCATCAATCTCGAACGCGAAAGGCAGGGCGCCGAGCCCCTCGCCTATGAATCGGAAGAGCTGCTGGCGCTGACGGCCTATATTTCGCATCAATCGAAAGGCATGCCGGTGGCTGTCAGCATCGAGGGGCCGGCGGCGGAGAGCTTCGCGCGCGGCAAGGCGTTTTTCTACCAGCGGCGCGGCCAACTCAATCTCTCCTGCGCCAGTTGCCACGAGGACAATGTCGGGGGGCGCCTGCGCGGCGAGGTGATAAGCCAAGGGCAGGTCAACGGCTTTCCGATCTTCCGCTCGCTGTGGCAGACCATGGGTTCCACCAATCGCATGTTCGCCTGGTGCAACGAAGCCGTCCGCGCCGAGCCCTACCCTGCCGGATCGCAGGACTATGTCGATCTCGAACTGTTCGCCCGCTGGCGGGGGATGGGGCTCGAGGTCGAGGCGCCGGCGGTGAGGCGGTAAGACCCCTCATTCGCCCTTCGGGCACCTTCTCCCTCAAGGGGAGAAGGGGGCATTGTGCTTAGCCTGGGCTCAGTTCTTCCCCTCTCCCCTTGAGGGAGAGGGTGGATCGGCTGAAGGCCGAGACGGGTGAGGGGTCTCTAGGCGTTACCCGTAAAGTCTTCCCTGGTATCGAAATCCGCCAGCTCACCTGCCGCCGCTTCGATCATCTGCGCCGAAGCCAGCAATTCGCGCGCACCCTTGTCGCCCTGGAGCGCCAGGAGCGCCGGGAAATGCTGCCGGGAAAACACCGCCGGGGGGATCGGAACCGGCTGGCCTTGCATGGTCGAGGCGACGCTGTCCGCGGTTTCCGCCGCCGCGAGCAAGGCCACGATATGGCTTTCCGTCACGAAAGGCATGTCGGCAAGACAGATCAACACCGCTTCCGCACCAGCCGCTTCAGCGGCCTGCACGCCCAGCACCAGCGACGAAGCTTGCCCTCGGGTGCTGTCGGGATTTTCGACCGTGGTAAAGCCGCGCGCCTTGAAGGCGACCGCAAGGGAAACGCCGGGCTGGCAGATGGCGATGCGTGCGAAAAAAGCCGTACCTGCGAGCGTATCGGCGATATGAAGGGCCAGCGGCTTGCCGTTGAGGGGCGCTGTGAGCTTGTTTCCATCGCCATAGCGGCGCGACAGGCCGGCGGCGAGGACGATGGCGGCGATGCGCACTAGCCGTCGAGCCGCATGCGCTCGTCCATGATCTCGCCCAGAACGGATACGGCGAGAGCCGATGCGGTGCGGGTGGGACCGTAAAGCCCGATAGGACCACGTAGGCGCGCGATGCGGTCTTCGGCAAGACCATCGGCGGCAAGGCCGGCGACGCGCGCCGCATGGGTGCGGCGGCTGCCGAGGGCGCCGATATAGAAGGGGTCATAGCCGAGCGCGGCGCCGAGCAGCCGGCCCTCCTTGAAGCGGTCATGCAGCACGAAGACGATGGCGCTGAACGGATCGACCGGCAGTTCCGGCAGGTCGGCGCCGGCAATATGGGTGATCGTCGCGCCATGGGCGGCAATGGCTTCGGCGCCCGCCTCGGCGGTAAGATAGGCATCGACCGGCAGGCCGGTCGAACGGGCGAGATTGGAGAGGGCGGTGATTTCGTGCCCCTCCCCGATCAGCAGCAGCCGGGTCAGCGGGTGGTAATGGCGATAAAAGGCGCCTTCGCGCCATTCGCTGCGCTCGCGCGGGGTCGAGCCCGGCACCAGCCGGGCGGTCTCGTCGGCCGGGCGGAAAGCGATGGCGAAAGGCGCGCGCGCGGCCAGCATGGTCCGTGCCTGCGCTACCATGGCTGGGGAAGGCCGCACATGCACATGCACATCGATGCTGCCGCCACAGGGCAGCTTGATATCGATAAAGGGCGAGCCGGTGCCGAATCGCAGCGTTTCGTCATGGCCGGCGGCCATGGCGCGCATGGCCTCGCCCGCCACCGCCGCTTCGACACAGCCGCCCGAGACATAGCCGCAATAGCGGCCATCGCTGAGCACGGCCATCTGCGCGCCAAGCGCACGCGGCGCGCCGCCGGTGATTTCGGTGATGGTGATGAGGGCGCCGGAAAGACCTTCCGCCTGGCCCTGGGCCAGAAGCACGAAGACCGATGCCGGATCGTCCGGGTCAAGACCGGTATCGCGTGGCAATACCGGCCGAATCGCGTTGGCCTGGACTATCTGGTTCATCGTCTCGTCTCCGCATCCGGTCCCGAGCCCGGACTCCGCCTTAGCCTAGCACCTGAGGGCAAAGGCTTGCCAGCCGCAGAATATGCCTTCGGCGGCATCTGTCCAGACCGCAGGGGCGCGGCGTTAGCTGGCGGAGGCCAGTTCGGGCTCTGCGAGGTCGAGATCGAGCCCGAGGCGCGCCCTGAGGCTGCGCTTCTTGTGGGCGAGATCGGCGATGGTATAGCCCTCGAGCACGGTGAAGAACGCACCGAGCGCCTCGCGCAGGGCGCCGTTGAGATCGCACTCGCCGATCAGCGGGCAATCGGCGCCCTCTTCGAAGCATTCCGCCAGCGCGAAATTCTCCTCGGTGAGGCGGATGGTATCGAGCAGCGTGATCTGGTCGGCGGGCTTGCCGAGCCGGATGCCGCCATGGCGGCCGCGCACGGTTTCGAGCAGGCCGTTCTCGACGAGCGGCTTGATCAGCTTGAACAGGAACAATTCCGAGATGGAATAGGCCTTGGCGATATCGGCGACGCGGCTGAGCCCGGGCTCATTGACGGCGCAATAGACCAAGGTGCGTACGGCATAATTCGACTGGCGGGTCAGTCTCACATTCGACCTTTCCCGGATCGCGCCCGAGGCGGATCCGACAATTCGCTATCACATTCCGTTGTTGCCCTAAAACGTCCATATTGCGTGCTAGAGCGACGAGTGAGGAAGATGTACTCCTGTTCGCAGCTTATAACCATTCTAAAATTAGTCAACTAAACTTGATGCGTCGGATCATGTTTTGGCGGACAAACTGGACAGGCAGTTAAATTCCTCCTATGAATTTAAGAATAGGAGGCCACACGTGACCAAAACCATCACCAGAGCCCTGCTCAGCGCGGCGGCTACTCGACGGACGGGACTGGAAAACGCAGATGTCAGCCATATCTGCGAGCGCATGTTCGCCCTGATCGGCGAAAGACTGATGGAAGGGGAAACCGTCAAGCTGACGGCGTTCGCTTCCCTGCAGGTTCGGCCGCGCGCCGAGCGGCTGGGGCGCAATCCGCGCACCGGCGAGGAGCACAAGATCGGTCCGCGTCATACGGTGACGCTGACCCCCAGCGTCAAACTTCGTGAAAAGCTCGATGCGGCGCTCGACGCCAAGGCGAGCCGCGGGGCCAAGCGGCCCACGCGGGAAAAGATCGCGGCGCACGAACGCGCCTGACGCGCAGGGGGCGTACGCGCCCCACCGCCCGCCCCAGGGCCGCCAGACAAGCTGGTGTCGCCCCATTTCTCATCGTTCCCAATTCTCTCATCCGGCTTCCCGGCGGCGCTGATTCGGCCCCGAGGAGGCGCTACGTCGTTGTGTCGCAGGAGTTTCATATCGTTCAGTATTGACTGAATGAACCGAACACTCTATCTGGCGCGGCATGGAAGACACTGTCGAACTCGACCCGGTCGAGAATTTCATCGAGCAGATGGGGCTGATCACCCAATCGGATGGCGGGCCGCGCATCGCCGGCCGCATCTTCGGGCTGCTCCTGGCCGAAGGGCGTCCGTTTACGCTGCACGAAATGGCCGAGCGGCTGCGAATCAGCCGGGCCAGCGCCAGCACCAATGCCCGGCTGCTCGCCGATCGCGGTATGATCCGCCGCGTCGCCCATAGCGGCGACCGACAGGATTATTATGCAATTTCCACGCAACCTTATGCACAGATGCTGGCAAGCGTTCAGGGGAAGATGCTGCAATCGGCACAGGTGATTGCAGAAGCCGCCGCCCAGTTCGGCGACGCTGAAGCCCCGGTACGCCAGCGCGTGCAGGAACTTGCCGAATTCTACCGCCAGTCGGCCGCCTTCCTGGCCGAATGGTCCAATCACATCAAGACTGCCAATTAAAGTCGGCCGCCCCCAATTCGAGGCTCCCTATGACGGAAATCCAGACCCCGCCCACCAATAAGCCCGAATGGGCACAGAGCAAACGCGAGAAGGACAATGTGGCGCGGGTTGCGGCAGGGCTGAAGCCACGCCGCCGGCGCTGGCCCTGGATTCTGCTCGGGCTGATCGTGATCGGCGCTGCCGGCTTCTACATCTATAGCAGCAACCAGCCTGCCCCGGTCGCGCCGGAGCCCGTCGTCGAGGCCGAAGCGCCGCCGATGCAGCTCAATCCGGCCGAAATCACCACCATCGCGCCGCAGGTGCTGCAGCAGACAGTGCGCGTCACCGGCTCGCTCGCTCCCCAGCAGCAGGCCCAGCTCGCCTCGGAAGTCGGCGGCCGCATCACCGGCGTCGCCGTGCGCCCCGGCGACAGCGTCACCGCCGGCCAGACGCTGGTGCAGATCGACACCACCGATCTCGAGCTGCAATTGCGCCAGCAGCGCGCCACCGCCGAAGCGACCCGCGCCCAGCTGGTGCTGGCCCAGCGCCAGCTCGAACGCACCACCGACCTCATCGAACGCGGCCTGTCGCCCTCTTCGGGGCTCGAGGAAGCCCAATCGAGCGTCGATGCGCTGCGCTCCAATCTCGCCGCCCTCGAAGCCGCCGTTTCGAGCGCCGAACTGTCGCTGCAAAAGGCGACCGTACGTGCGCCCTATGACGGGGTGATCTCGGCCCGCTCGGTCGAGCCCGACCAGACCATCGCCTCGGGCACGCCGCTCCTGACCGTGGTCGACATGTCGATGATCGAATTGCAGGGGGCCGCCGCCGTCGGCGTCAGCGCCCAGATCCAGCCGGGCCAGCAGGTGTCCGTCACCGTCGAGGGCATCGAGGCGACGTTCGAAGGCCAGGTGCGCAGGGTCAACCCGATCGCCGCCGAAGGCACCCGCACCATTCCGGTCTATATCAATATCGACAATCCCGATGGCCTGCTGCGCGGCGGCATGTTTGCCGCCGGCCAGATCGTGGTCGAAGAGGTGGCGGACGCCATCGCCGTGCCGCGCACGGCCATCCGCGAGGATGCCGAAGGCTTCTTCGTGCTCAAGGTCGCGGACGGCAAGGCCATCCGCCAAGCGGTGGAACAGGGCGAGAGCTGGGACCGCGGCCGATTGGTGCAGATCACCTCCGGTCTCGTTTCCGGCGACGTCGTCGTCAGCGCACCGCTCACCGAAATCCAGCCGGGCGACGCCATCGCCCTTGTCGAGGGCTAGCCATGTTTCTGACCCGTATCAGCGTCAGCCATCCGGTCTTCGCCACCATGGTCATGGTGGCGTTGCTGGTCTTCGGCTTCTATTCCTATCAGCGCCTGCCCATCGAGCAGATGCCGGATATCGACTTTCCGGTGGTGGCGGTGGTGGTCAGCTATCCCGGCGCCTCGCCCGAGGCGGTCGAAAGCGACATCATCGAGCCCATCGAAGACACCATCAACACCATTGCCGGCCTCGACACGGTGCAGTCGACCGCCCAGTCGAGCTCGGCCCTGGTGCTGATGATCTTCGATCTCGAGGTCTCCTCGGAAGTCGCGGTGCAGGATGTGCGCGACAAGATTTCACAGGTCCAGGCCGAGCTGCCCGACAATGCCGGAACGCCGCTTATCCTGCGCTTCGACCCGAGCGAACTGCCCATCCTCTCCCTGGCCGTGACCTCGGACACGCTCTCGGCGCGCGATTTGACGACGCTGACTGAGGACGTGATCGCGACGCGCCTGTCCAACATCAGCGGCGTGGGCAGCGCCTCGGCCGTGGGCGGCATCGAGCGCCAGCTCAACGTGCTCGTCGATCCCGACCGCCTGGCCGCCTTCAATGTCGGTGTTTCCGACGTGATGAACGCCATCGCCCAGGAAAACCAGAACCTGCCGGCGGGCACCATCACCCAAGGCACCCAGGTCCAGACCATCCAGGTCGAAGGCCGCATCGAGAACGAAGACGATTTCCTCGATCTCATCGTTTCGCGCCAGGGCGGGCAGCCGGTCTATCTGCGCGACGTGGCCGATATCGAGGACGGCCAGGGCGACGAGCAGAGCCTGGCCCTGCTCAATGGCGAGCGGGCGCTGGCCGTCGACATCATCAAGACCCAGGGCGCCAACACCGTCCAGGTCGCCCACGACATCCACGAAGCCATTGCCGAAATGATGGATGGCGAACTGCCGGAAGGCGTGCGCATCGAGGTCGTTCGCGACAATGCCGTGCCGGTCGAGCAGAGCTTCCATGCGGTGCAGAACATGATCGTCGAGGGCGCGGCGCTGGCCGTCGTCATCGTCTTCCTGTTCCTCAATTCCTGGCGCTCGACCGTCATCACCGGCATGACCCTGCCGATCTCGATCATCGGCACGATGATCTTCCTCAACTTCTTCGGCTTCACCCTCAACATGATGACGCTGATGGCGCTGTCGCTGGCGGTCGGCATCCTGATCGACGACGCCATCGTGGTGCGCGAAAACATCATGCGGCATCTGCATATGGGCAAGAACCACAGGCAGGCGGCGCTCGACGGCACCAACGAGATCGGCCTTGCCGTGCTGGCAACGACGCTGTCCATCGTCGCCGTGTTCCTGCCGGTGGCCTTCATGGACGGCATTATGGGCCGGTTCTTCCTGCAGTTCGGCGTGACGGTTTCCGTCGCGGTGCTGATCTCGCTCTTCGTCGCCTTCACGCTCGACCCGATGATGAGTAGCGTCTGGTACGACCCGACCGCCCATCCGGGCGCCAAGCGCGGCCCCGTCGGCAAAGCGATCCAGCAGTTCGACCGCTTCTTCGAATGGGTCACCGGGGGCTATCGCGCCGTGCTGCGCTGGTGCCTCAAATGGCGCAAGACCACGCTGATGCTGGCGCTGGCCTCGTTCATCGGCACCTTCTTCCTGTTGCCCTTTGTCGGCGCGGAATTCATTCCGGTCACCGACAACAGCGAAGTCACCGTGACGCTCGAAACCCCGACAGGGTCTTCGCTCGACTATACTGCGAGCAAGATCCGGCAGGTGCACGACACGCTGACCGACTTGCCGGAAGTGGTCTCGACCTATGCGACCGTCGCGTCCGGGACCTCGCAGAACGGCAACAACACCGCCACCATCGTGGTCAGCATGGTGCCGGAAGCCGAGCGTACGATCTCGCCGACGGAATTTGCCGTGACCGTGCGCCAGCGCCTCAGCGTCATTCCGGGTGCCAAGGTGACCGTCAGCGCCGCGGCGGCCCTCGGAGGGCCGTCCGCACCGATCTCGGTCTCCATCAGCGGCCCCAGCTTCGACGAACTGGATCGCATTTCGCAGCGCCTGATGGCGCAGATGCGCGAAATCGACGGCATTATCGACGTGGAATCGACATTGGACGATCCCGCGCCGATCATGGCCGTGCGTATCGATCGCGATCTGGCCAGCGATCTCGGCGTCAGCCTCGCCCAGATCGGCGGTGCGCTCAATCCGATGCTGGCCGGTGATGAAGTCACCGACTGGACCAGCCAGACCGGCGAGACGGTGGGCGTTTTCGTCCGCCTGCCGGAATGGGCCCGTAACGACATCAACGCGCTTGGCGGCCTGCCCATCGTGCAGAGCGGCGCCAATGGCTCCAATGGCGTGATCCGCCTCGACCAGGTCGCGACCATCGAGCAATCCACCGGCCCCTCCACGATCAACCGCGAAGAACTCGAGCGGCGCGTTAATGTTACGGCCAATATCGAGGGGGTGAATCTCGGCGACGTGACCCCGCAAATCCAGGCCATCGTCGATGCCATGTCGGTGCCGACGGGCTATTCCGTCAGCCAGGGCGGCGAAGCCGAGGACCTGGCCGAAACCGGCACCGCCGCCGGCTCGGCGCTGCTTCTGGCCATCGTCTTCATCTATCTGGTGCTGGCGAGCCAGTTCGGCAGCTTCCTCCAGCCCTTCGCCATCATGGCGGCGCTGCCGCTATCGCTGATCGGCGTGGTGCTGGGCCTTCTGGTGGGCGGCTCGACGCTCAACATGATGAGCATGATCGGCTTCATCATGCTGATGGGCCTCGTGGTGAAGAACGCCATCCTTTTGGTCGACAATGCCAACCAGCATGTCCGCCAGGGCTGGAACCTGTTCGACGCCCTGGTCGAAGCCGGCAGCACCCGCTTCCGCCCGATCATCATGACGACGCTCGCCATGATCTTCGGCATGCTGCCGCTGGCGCTGAGCCTGCATGAAGGCTCGGGGCAGAACGCCCCCATGGCCCATGCGGTGATCGGCGGGCTTCTCAGCTCGACCGCATTGACGCTGGTCGTCGTGCCGGTCATGCTGACCTATATCGACGGCTTCGGCCGCTTCGTCGGCCGGTTCCTGCCCAAGGCGCCGGTCGACGATCACGTGCCCGTCGCCCAGATCGAACATCATGCCCCTGCCGAATAAGACAAGGACATAAAGTGAGCATCGGACTTCTCGCCCTTCTCGACGATATTGCCGGGCTTGCCAAAGTGGCCGCCGCCTCCCTCGACGACATTGCCGGACAGGCGGTGAAGGCCGGGGCCAAGGCGGCGGGCGCCGTCATCGACGACGCCGCCGTGACCCCAAAATATGTTCACGGCTTCTCCGCCGAACGCGAATTGCCGGTCATCGGCAAGATCGCCTGGGGCTCGATCAAGAACAAGATCATCATCCTCCTGCCGGCGGCGCTGATCCTGTCGTGGGTCGCGCCCTGGATCATCACCCCGCTGCTGATGATCGGCGGGGCTTACCTCTGCTACGAGGGCGCCGAAAAGATCTACGAGCTGGTCGTGCCGCATGATGCGCATGCCCATGAGGACAGCATCGAGCCGGCGGCCGTCGATCCCCAGTCCTTCGAGGACCAGAGGGTGGCAAGCGTCGTCAAGACCGACTTCATCCTGTCGGCCGAGATCATGACCATCGCGCTCGCCGCCATCGAGACCACCAATATCTGGGAAGAGGCGCTGATCCTCGTCGTCGTCGCCTTCGGCATCACCGCCGTCGTCTATGGCAGCGTGGCGCTGATCGTCAAAGCCGACGATGTCGGGCTTCACATGGCGCAGAACGGCCGCACCGGCGGCGGCCGCGCCTTCGGCCGGGGGCTGGTGCAGGTCATGCCCCACTTCATGACGGCGCTCGGCATTGTCGGCACCGCCGCCATGATCTGGGTCGGCGGCGGCATCTTCCTTCACGGCCTCGCCTCTTTCGGCCTGACCGCGCCCGAACATTTCATCGAAGGCCTCGCCGAAGGCGCCGCCCATGCCCTGCCGGCCATCGCCGGGCTGGCGCAGTTCCTCGTCACCGCCGCCATTGACGGTGTCTTCGGGCTGGTTCTGGGCTTCGTGCTCATTCCCGTCGCCGGCTATGTGATCTCGCCCGCCTGGGGCGCCATCAAGCGCCTTCTGCCCAAACGCGCCGCCTCAAGCGCGCATTAGGCTGGGCGCAAAGGCGTCACGCACACTCGGTGTCACCCCGGCGAAAGCCGGGGTCCAGTTTTTCTCGGCAGCCTCATTTAAACTGGTTCCCGGCGTGCGCCGGGATGACATGCGGTGGGAGCCATGGAAGCTGCTTCCCCTCCCCCTTGAGGGGGAGGGAGTGGTTTCGTGCAATGACAAGCCACCCCCCTCCCTCCAAAAGTCGCTGTCGATTCGTGCAGACAATCTCTCGGGATTGTGCAGGGCGGCTTATCCCGAAAGCGGTGATGTAGCCGGCGTAGATGGAGGATCTACGCACAATGGGAGGGGAACTATGCAAGTAGCCCGGAGAGTCACTCTTCAGGCGACGATATCGGCGCTTGCCCTGATGGGCGGCCTGTCGTTCGCATATGCACAGGACCAGCAGAATGAAAGCGTCGGGCGGGGCTGGCCGCTGGCGGCAACCGAAGCGCTGCCGGTGGGAGCCGGCGGGCCGGGCGGCAACGGCACCGAGGCCGTGCCCGGCACGGTCAATACCCAGGCCGCCGAAGCGGAACCGCGCGTCGTCGCCGCCGAAAAGGGCGCCATTCCCGAAGGCGCCGAACTTCTGGAACGCGACATCTTCACCTCGGACGACTTCTATGCCGACCGGGATCTATGGACGAATCCCAATTATTTCCGCTGCAACAGCCCGATCGCGCTCGAATCCATGTGGGGCGCCTATGGCGCGCGCACCGAGACCGGCGACAACTATCCGGAGACCGTTTCCTGGGGCTATTGCGACCGCGACTATCCGCGCGAGGCTATCGTCTCGCCCTATCCCTTCGCCACGGCACAGGAGCATTACGAGGCGCTTCTGGCCGAAACCACCGAAAAGGGCGGCCCGACCGTCCACACCATGGCGACGGTGCCCAACTGGACCGGCCGGTATGACGAGGACAATATCGGCTACCCGCAGTGGTTCCACATGGCCTACAACCAGATGCCGACCATTCTGAGCCTGTTGACGCCCGAATATCAGACGCGCGCCATGCAGGAAGCCTATCATCAGGCCAATACCAATGCCGCCCAATGGCCGAGCTCCTATTGCTGGCCCGAAGGCCTGTTGCGCTGGTGGAGCCGGCCGGCCGTGCGCATGTTCGACGTCATGACCACCGACCAGAAGGTGCTGTTCATGGCCGGCGTCGCCGACAATTTCCTGCGCCAGATCACGGTCGGGGCGGAGATGAACACGGAAGGGGCGATCCCCCGTCTCGGCGAGGACGTGCCGCGCTGGTATGGCGAAACCGTCGGCTTCTGGGATGAAGACGCGCTCATCACCTGGACAGCGAATGTCCAGGGCTGGGCCACGCACTCGGCCTTCGAGCATTCCAACCAGCTACAGGTGGTCGAGATCTATACGCCGCGCCAGACGGATGACGGCGAACTCGAAGGGATCGTCCACGAGGCCATCTTCTACGATCCGGAAGCGCTGGTCGAACCGATCCGCATGTTCCGCTTCTACAAGAAGGTCGCCGATCTCAACGAAGCGCATCCCTATGTCTTCGTCGAATGCGTGCAGACGATCTTCCCGGTCGATGGCCGCGCCACGCCGATGACGCCGGGCGCCAAGTTCGAATACGAGCTGCCCGACATGTATGGGCGGCCCTGGGCCAAGATCTGGCGGGATTTCCACGAGGAAGGCATGACCCCGCCGGAAGCAGGCGAAGGCCTGTTCGGCTTCTGATCCAGAGCCCGGGCGATTGCGCCCGGGCCATTCTTTCCCTCAGTCACCTTACGGAACGGGAGGTTCACCGTGACGAGAACTCTGCATGCGGCCATGGCCGCGACCCTGGCGCTCATGGCGACGACCGCCATCACCGATACGGCCATGGCCTTCGGCGAGGCCGGCCCGCTGACATTGCGCGAAATGGGCAATTTCACCGTCGGTGGCACCGTCAGCGAGCCCAATGAAAAGGGCGGCGTCACCATTTCCGGCCAGAGCTATGTCGGCTTCGCCCTGCCGGCGGAGCAAAGCTCCGAGGTGCCGCTGGTGCTGATCCATGGCGGCGGCGGCCAGTCGAGCGACTGGTTCTCGACCGTCGACGGACGCGACGGCTGGCGCAATTATTTCGTCAATGCCGGCATCGACACCTATTGGATCGACCGCCCCGGCCTCGGCCGCTCGCCTTCCAACCCGGCTTTCGGGCCGGACGACGCCAAGGGCATGGTCGGCCAGGCCGACAGCACGCTCATCGCCGGGCTCGCTTCGTCGGTGCATTGGCCCGATGCGGTGGTGCCGGAAGGCGAATGGAGCCGCGAAGCCTGGACGGCGGCCAATGCCACCAATCCCGGCGTCGTCAGTTGGCTGTCCCTCTCCACCGCCGGCCCTTATGGCGGCAATGAGCTGGCGCGCCAGAACATCGTCGCCCTCGCCGACCGCATCGGCCCCGTCGTGCTGTTCGGCCATTCGGCCGGCGTCGCCTCGACCGTCCAGGCCGGGCTCACCGCTCCCGAAGGCAAGGTCAAGGGCCTTCTCATCTTCGAAGGCGGCGTCGATATCCTCAGCGAGGCCAATCGCGGCCTCGGCACCTGGGAGCCGGCCCTGCCCGCCGATTTCGCTCCGGTCGATGTCGGCGGCGGCTGCATGATGCAGCCGGAAGGCGCGGTGAGCAAAAACCTGTCGCTCGCCAATGTCCCGGTCATCATCATCCGCTCCGAACATGGCAACGGCACCGACGAGGCCTATACCTGCTCGGTCAACCAGCTGAAGCAGGCCGGCGTCGACGCCCGCTTCATCCGCCTCGTCGACAACGGCTTCGAGGGCAATGGCCACTTCATGATGTCGGAAACCAATAGCGGCGAAATCGCCACCGACCTGCTGGTCCCGATCATCAAGACGCTCCAGGGCCAGGAAGAACTGCCCGCCGACTGGACCGTGATCGAATAGGCCTTGCTTGATGATGGGTGTGGCTTCATCCCGCCACACCCACAGAGCCCTCCCCTCCCCCTTGAGGGGAAGTGTTCACGTTGGACTGTTGAGTCTGTTTGCGTCAGCCACCCACCGCATGTCATCCCGGCGAAAGCCGGGAACCAGTTTCAATGACGCCACCGAGGAAACTGGTCCCCGGCTTTCGCCGGGGTGACATCAAGTGGTTGATGCGCTCGGTGTTCTACCACCACAACCGCTTCCCCAGGCAGCCTCGGGCCTAGACCCGAGGCCGCGGGCCACTCTCCCATCGCGTTATCATGCCCCCCGCAGTCCAATGGAAACACCCCCCTTGAGGGGAGGGGAATCGCATCGCGCCCGGCCGGGCCTTTGCCACCCCGCGAAATTTCCGCTACTCACAATCGGAACCAAGGCTCACCCAAGGACCCTTCGTTCCATGCTTTCCCGCTCCCAGCTCCAGCGCATGATCGAGGCCGGCGCCGGCAAGGCCCCTGCCGATATCGTCATCCGCAATGTCCGTCGGCTCGACATCATCACCGGCGAGACCATCGACACCGATATCGCCATTGTCGGTGACCGGATCGTCGGCACGCATGGGCGCTATGAGGGCGAGACCTTCATCGATGGCGCTGGCCGCTTCGCCGTGCCGGGCTTCATCGATACGCATCTTCATATCGAATCCTCGCTGGTCACCCCGCTCGAATTCGACCGTTGCGTGCTGCCCCATGGCGTGACCACGGTGCTGTGCGACCCGCATGAGATCGCCAATGTGCTGGGTGCCGAAGGCCTTCGCTATTTCCTCGCCTCGGCCGAGCGCACCGTCATGGATGTGCGCATCAATCTGTCCTCCTGCGTGCCGGCCACCGCTTTCGAGACCTCGGGCGCCGCGCTCGAAATCGCCGACCTCCTGCCTTTGCGCGACCATCCCAAGGTCGTGGGCCTGGCGGAGATGATGAACTTTCCCGGCGTCCTCAATGGCGATCCGGGCATTCTCGACAAGCTCATCGCCTTTCAGGACGGCCATATCGATGGCCATGCGCCGCTCTTGTCCGGCATGGCGCTCAATGGCTATCTCGCCGCCGCCATCCGCACCGATCACGAGGCGACCAGCGCCGCCGAGGCGCGCGAAAAGCTCGCCAAGGGCATGGCCATCCTCATCCGCGAGGGTTCGGTCTCGAAGGATCTCGATGCCCTGGCCGAAGTGCTCGACGAGAACAGCTCGGCCTTCGTCGCCCTGTGCACCGATGACCGCAATCCGCTCGACATCGCCGAGGAAGGCCATCTCGACGCCCTGATCCGCCGCCTTATCGCCAAGGGCCGGCCGCTCCACCATGTCTATCGCGCCGCGAGCTGGTCGGCCGCCCGCATTTTCGGGCTCAGGGATCGCGGCCATGTCGCGCCCGGCTGGCGCGCCGATATCGTGCTCCTCGATCATCTCGAAGAGTGCCGCGTCAGCGACGTCATCGCCGGCGGCCGCCTTGTCGGTCCCGCACTTTTCGCCGCCCGCGAAACCGTGCCGCCGGTGGGGCTCGATTCGATGAAGGCCACGCGCCAGACCGCGGAGGCCTTCCGCATCGCCCCAAAGCCCGGGCGCAACGATACGCCGGTGATCGGAGTCAAGCCCGGTTTCATCCTCACCTTCCGCGAGGATGCGGCGCTCGCCGTCACCGATGCCGGGGTGCAGCCCGATCTCGATGCCGATATCATCAAGGTCGCGGTGGTCGAACGGCATGGCAGGAACGGCAATATCGGCCGCAGTTTCGTCAAGGGTTTTGGGCTCAAGCGCGGCGCCATCGCCTCATCGGTCGGGCATGACAGCCACAATATCACCGTTGTCGGCGCCGACAACGGTGATATGGCGCTGGCGGTCAACCGGCTGATCGAGATGGGCGGCGGCTTCGCCGTGGCCGATAAGGGCCGGATCACCGCCGAACTCGCCCTGCCCGTCGCCGGCCTCATGAGCCTCGAGCCGTTCGAGACGGTGGCCGAGGACCTCCACCACCTCCGCAACGCCGCCAAGGCCCTCGGCTGCACCCTGCCCGAGCCGTTCCTCCAGGTGGCGTTCCTCGCCTTGCCGGTGATCCCGCATCTCAAGATGACGGATCGGGGGCTGTTCGACGTCGATGCGTTTGGTTTTGTCGATTGAGGGGGATTGCCGCCGCAACGCTGGGCTGCAAGCGCTCACCGTGCCGCTACCATCACCGGGGCTCCTGCACCGCCACTCCCCAAACCCACCGCTTCCCTACACCACTGCTTCCCTGCACCGCCGCTTCCAGAATACCACCGCTCGCCCACACCCACCGCTCGCCCCACATCCACCGCTCGTCACCCTCGGGCTTGACCCGAGGGTGTTTCACTTAACCGGGCATCGCAAAGTGAAGTACCCTCGGGTCAAGCCCGAGGGTGACGATCCGGGGGTGGGAGAGTGTCGAGGTAGCGCTGAGAGGACGGGGATGAGAGTGGGCTGAAAGGTTGAGGCCGAAAGTATAGCAAGCACTCCGCCACTAGGCCCTGCCCTAAACATCCATCCCTTCCCCCTACACCTTCACCCCCGCCTTCCTCATCGGCGCCGTCACCCCCGCACCTGCCGGCTTCACTTCCGGCCTTGCGGCGCTCTGGTCCTTGATCTGGGCCCAGAGCCGCTGCACGGCCGCCTTGTCCTGGGCGCGGTCGCGATAGGCGCGCACGGAGAGCGAGATGGACCAGCTTTCGTCGCCGAGAACGGCGAGGCTTTCCCCGGCCGCGCCATCGACCACCGCCTCGGGCAGCCAGGCGATGCCGTGGCCGGCGGCCGCCATTTCGCGCAGCACTTCCGACATCGAGCTGACGCCGGTGCGCACCTGGCGGATCTTGTGCGGGCTCGCATCGAGCACGAGATCCACCACCCGCGCCAGATAGCTGTCGGTGCTGTACATCAGCATGGGCACGGGATGGGTGGCCCAGACCGGCGGCAGGCTGAGAACGCCGGAGGAGACGAGCTTTTTCGCGCCATAGGGCCGAAGCGTTTCGGTGCCGATGCTCACCTGCTCATAGCGCAGCGTATCGAGATGCAGCGGCTGCTGCGGATTGTGGTAATAGATGAGGATATCGGCCGAGCCGGAAATCAGCGCATTGGTGGCATCGCCCACATTGCCCGGCATCACCTCGCAGGTCAGCGACAGATCCCGCGTCCAGCCGCCCCACCATTGGGCGAAGCGCCCGGTTGCGAGCGCATGCGGCAGCGCGATGGAAATATGGTCATGCCGCGACACCGAACCCTGTGAAATGCTGAGGCGCGCATCGAGCATCTGCCCCAGAATATCGCTGGCATGTTCGCGGAAGCGCTCACCCTCGGCCGTCAGCTCGATCGGAAAGCTGGTGCGGTCGACGAGGGAGGCGCCGAGCCAGGCTTCGAGCGCCTGCACCCGGCGGCTGAAGGCGGCCTGCGAGGAATTGCGCTTTTCCGCCGCCTTGGTGAAGTTCCTGACATCGGCAAGTGTGAGAAAGTCCTGCAGCCAGCCAATATCCAAATCTTCCCTCCCTCCTGATATCAGCGGCCGCGCGACAAGCGCATACGGCCGCTGAACATTGCGTCCTCAATAGGCCTTGAGCGCATTGGCCAAAGGTCTGCTCTGCAAATGCCATGCCGGCAGCAGGGCGATGACGAGCCCCAATGCCCAGATGCTGAGCGCCAGCATGATTTCGGCCTGGCCGATGGCGGGCGACAGGGCGATGCCGATCCGCGCTTCGATGATCCTGCTCACCACCAGCGACAGCAGATAGCCGACGCCGAGGCCCAGAATGGTGCCGAGCGTGAACAGCACCGCCACGAACCCCCAGGCGATGAGGAAGATATAGAGCCGCGGGGCGCCGATGGCGCGCAGCGTGGTGAATTGCGGCATCAAGAGCCGGAACAGGATCAATACGCTCGCGACGATCGCCAGCATCACCAGCGCCTGCGTCACCAGCGACATCAGCGTCATCAATTCGCGCACATCGCCCAGCGTCTGATAGAGCTGCACCAACACTTCCGCCGGAAAGAAGGCCATGGACTGGTCGGTATTGTACTCGGCGCGCAGCTGATAGGCATCGGCCACGCTCGCCGCCTTGATGACGGCTGCCGGAATGCCCGGCGTGCCTTCGCCATAAGGGCCGCCGATCGCCAGCACTTCGTCGTGTCCTTCGTGCTCGTGCTCATGTGCCTCACCTTCGGCGTGCTCTTCATGCTCCTCATGCGCTTCGCCCTCGGCGTGCTCTTCTTCCTCATGGGCGTGTTCCTCGCCCAGAAGCCCATGCACGGCCCAGACCAGTTCCACCGGCACGACGATGGCGCGGTCCCAGGGCGAACCGGTCGAAGCCATGCGCCCGGTAATGGTGATGACCTCGTCATGGCCTTCGGCATGGTCGAGATCGGCGCCCTCATGGGTGCCGTGGCTGGGGGTGAAGGTCGAGCCGATATCGAGATCGACCGCCGCCCCGATGACCGCCTGATGGCCTTCGGTGAACACCTCGCCCTCGGGCAAGGCGCCATCGGAGAGCAGCAGGACGAGATCGCCGGTCACCCCGACGATGGGATAGCCGTGGAAGCTGTCGCCGAACGCCATGGGCGAGGCGAAATCGGCGCGTTCGTCGCTCAATACCTGCGCCGTCATTTCCGGCGACAGCAGGCGCGAGGAGCCGGGCTGCAGGTAAACCGACGTCATCAGCGCATCGGTGGTGCTGCCGACCGGGGCGACGACGACATCGAATTTCTCGGCCGCCTTGGCGCTGCCGCTCCTCAGCGCCCGCTCCTGCGAGATAATGGCGACCGACAGCGCCGTGCCGGCGATGATGAGGATGGTGAAGGCGAGAACCGTATAGCGGTAGCGCAGGAGCGAGGCGGCGATGATGGGCCAGGGGTTCATGCGGGTTCTCCGGCAAGACGGGCGGCGAACTGGGCCGGCGTTTCCTCGGCGATCAACACGCCATCGCGGATTTCGTAGATATGGTCGGCGCGCTGTGCGACGCGCTCGTCATGGCTGACGCAGATCACCGCCTTGCCCTCATGGGCGAGGCGCGCCAGTTCCTCGATGATGAGGTGGGCATTGTCCTTGTCGACCGAGGCGGTCGGCTCGTCGGCGAGGATCACCGGCGGATCGAGCAGGAGCGCGCGGGCCATGGCGACGCGCTGCTGCTGGCCGCGCGACAGCACCGAAACCGGCCCCGAACGGGCCGGCACCTGGAAATGCTCCAGCAGCGCCTCGGCCTTTTGCCGATGCGCCGCGGGCGTGCCGAAATTGGTGAACCAGGACGGCACCAGCACGTTTTCCAGCGGGCTCAATTCGTCGATCAGGCGGAAATCCTGAAAGATCAGCCCGCAATTCTTCAGCCGCCAGGCATCGCGCCGGCCCTCGCTCAGCGCCGTCAGCGACTGGCCGTCGACGGTGATCTCGCCGCCGGTCGGTTTCAGAATGCCGGCGAGAATCTGGATCAGCGTCGTCTTGCCCGAGCCCGACGGCCCGATGATGACGTGAAACTTGCCCGCTTCGAGCCGCATCGAAACCGCCTGCAAGGCGCGAATCTGTCCGCCCGTCATATCGCGGAACTCGGCCGATACGCCTTCAACCTCTATCATGCCCCTCATTCCCTTTCATGCATGCCCCCTGGTGCATGCGTTCCCTCTTTGCGGTTCCTATGGCCGCAGCAGCCTCGGCAAATCCTCGGCCACGAAATCCGCGTCGATCGGGCCGGGATGACTCATCAGCAACCGGCCCTCGGCATCCATAACCAAACTATGCGGCAATCCGACAAAGCCCAGCCGGTTGGCGATATCCTTGCGCGGATCGGCCCCGACCGCCTCATAGGGATTGCCCAGCTCCTCGAGGAAAGCGGCCGCTTCCTCGGGCAGGTCGAGCACGTTCATGCCCAGCACCGCGACGTCATATTGCTCGCCGATGCCGGCCAGCAGCGGATGCTCCTCGCGGCACGGCACGCACCAGCTGGCAAAGGCATTGATGATGACCGGGCGGCCGGTGAAATCGTCGGAGCCGAAGCCGGATGACGCGATCCCCTCGATGGGCTCCAGCGTGAAGGCGGGCAGTTTCTCACCCAGGGCCATCAGATCGTCCTGGGGCTTGAGGAGGAAAAAACCGACCAGCGCCCCGCCCACGACAAGGGCGAGCCCGGCAACCGATACGATCCTGATGCCCAGGGGCATGCGCCTTCTCCTCGATACCGGCCCCGGACGCGAACCCCTCCGCGCCACGCGAAACCGGCGGTGTCGCGCCGAACACCGGCGCATCACCCAATAACGGACAAAGGCGGCCTCAGCCCGCCGTCATGCCGAACGCCGGCTTACGCCTCGTAGAAATCGGCGTTGAGCAGCCGCACGCGGCTGACGAAACCGGTGGCCTCATCGACGGCCGGCCCGATATCGAGCGTGCCGCGCGTCCAGATCAGCGTACCCGGATGAATGGCTTCCTGGCGCTCGCGCATGACCACGAAGATGATGGTATCGATCCAGTCGTCCTCGCTCTCGCAGAACGGGCAGGTCTCGACCGGCGTATTGGAAAGGACGAAGAAATCCGAATCCACCTTGAGATGCGGGGCCATGAAGCCCTGGATTTCGACCTCGGTGCCGGTCAGCTCCTCGGCCAGCGGCGAAAAGGCCATGTCCTTGTCGTAGTCGTAGAGCATGCCCATGCGGATGCGGGTGGGCGCGGCGGCCAGTGCCGGCATGGCCGGCAGGGTCAGAGCGGGCAGCGCCATCAGACCGGTATTGAAAAGACGCCGTGTAATCATTTTTCGTCTCCTAGATCAGGACGATGGTAATGACTCAGGAACGCAGTCGGTCATCGGCGGGTTCGCCGATGACCGGATCGGTTTATTCGGTCACCATGCCGGCATTCGCCAGAACAACAGCAAAAGTGGCTTCCATATTCGGCAGTGTCAAATCCTTTGCCGTTTCCAGCCATTCGTCAAGCGAGTGGCCGCGACCGCCGATACCGCTATTGGCGCCGATGGTCAGGGCCGGAATGCCGAGGCTCATCGGAATATTGGAATCGGTCGAACCGAACCCGTCGCCGGAGAATTTGCCGACAGTGGCGAGATTGGCCGCCTGGGTGAGCTGGAAGATATCGGTGTCTTCAGCCGTGTTGCCGGCCGGGCGCAGGCCGATCTGTTCCAGTTCGACGGTGATTTCGCCTTCCTCAGTGGAGTTGCGGGCATTTTCCATGGCTGCGGCCTGCTCGGCGATCACCTTCATGCGCTCATGCACCTTGTCCAGCTCCTCGGGAGCGTTGGAGCGCATGTCGATTTCGGCCGAGACCGAGAAGGGGATGGAATTGACCGAGGTACCGCCGTCAAGAATGCCGACGCTATGGGTGGTCTTCGGGTCGGACGGCACCTTGATGTCCGAGAACATGGTCATGAAATCGGCCAGGGCATAGGCCGGGTTCACGAGGCCGAAGGCGCCGAAGCTGTGGCCGCCCGGACCATTGTAATGCACGCGATAACGGACCGAGCCGGTGCCGCCGGTGGTGGCCGAACCGGCCGAGCCGCCTTCGATGGAGAAGAAGCCCTTGATCTTGTCGGCATATTCGCCCTCGTTGAAGAGGTAGCGGACGCCGCGCAGATCGCCCGGGCCTTCTTCACCGACGGTGCCGACGAACAGGATATCGTCGCGGGTCTCGATGCCGGCGTCCTTCATGGCGCGGGCATAGGCGAGAACGATGGCAAGGCTCATCTTGTCGTCGCGCACGCCCGGCGCATGCGCTTCGGTGCCGTTCCAGTTGATGGTCACGTCCGTGCCCTCGGGGAACACGGTATCGAGGTGGGCGGACACCACGAGATATTGGCCGTCGCTTTCCGTGCCCTTCCACACGCCGATGGCATTGCCTTCTTCGTCGACGGCGACGTCTTCGAGCCCGGCTTCGGTCAGCAACTCCGCATAGCGGGCCGAAATCTCGGCTTCCATGAAGGGGCCGGACGGAATTTCCGTCAGTTCCTCGAATTCGGCCAGCTGCTGGTCGTAGCTGCCATCCATATAGGTCATCGCCGCCTCGAATTTGGGATCGGCGAGGACGGCTTCGACAACCGCCTCATACTGGCCGGCATCGGCGGCGGGAGCGGCCTCTTCGGCGGCCTCTTCCTGTCCGAAAGCGGGACTCATCATTACCGCGGCGGCCAGAACCGCCACCGACACTGTGTTCTTCAAACGTAGCACGAGTTTTCTCCGTTATCCCTTAATGTGCAGAGAACGCTTCGGGACATGATGCCCTCAGCCCCCCTTGGCTCGCACAGAAAGGCTAGCAAGCGGAAAAACGCCATTCCAATGCGAATTAAGCATGCTAAGTCTTAAAATCGTCAAATTTGAGCAGCCAGCAAATTGATCTGATCTTAAGACCAGAAAATCCCGCAGACGAAAGTTTTCATGCGGAATGAAATGTGGCGCGATAATGGAATTCAAGCCAAGATCATGTTGGCTCATATGTCCGACGGGTACGGAATATTTGAACACTCCACCAGAGGCCATCCGAAAGGACTGAAGCCGGCGCAATGCCGGCGTGATCGTCGGGGTTAAATTCGAGGCAGGCGGGAATTGGCGCCGCCGCCGGATGGCACGAAACCCTGCACAAAACCGCTTCAAGACGATATTTTGAGCATTTTTCTGCCGATGGGCAAAAAGAAGGCATTCATCGCGCCGGGCGATGCAATTCTCGCATATGGTGGTTTCAACCCCTCCAAGGCACGGCCCGGCACTACAAGGCCATTTCACCCGCGCCCATGCGCATCGAAACGGCCAATCGCGCTCCGGAAGGCCTCCTCTCCCGCCGGAAACGCGCACGTTAGATGATCAAACCCGCAGATTTGAGGTCACGCAAGATGAAACGCTCGACATCGGCATCCGACTTTAGACAGAAGTAGCGTCCCTGGCCGCGCCGGACCGCCTCACGCAGCTTGTCCTGAAAGGCGGCGAAGGCGGCCCGGTAGCCGTCAGCCATGTCGCGCGTCAGGGTGATCTCGATATCCTCGCCGGTTTCCGCATCGTGCAGGCGCACCGGGCCATTGCCCAGCACCGCCGGGTCCATTTCCTCCGGCGAGGCCACATGGACGGCAATCATGTCGTGGCCGGCCTCCGACAGCGCCGCCAGCGGCTTTGCCAGGTTCTCGTCGAGAAAATCGCTGACCAGCACCACCAGTGCCGAGGGCACCATGTCGTGATTGGCCTGCCGCAAGGCGGCCGAGAACGGCGCGGCGCCGCCGGGCTTCAACTCCACCACCCAGCCGAACAGGATTTCGGCGCGGTTGGCGCCCTGAAGGCGCGGCGACCAGTTGAGCCGCCCATCGGCATAGACGCCCATCTGCACCCGGTCGCCGGATGTCAGCGCCAGAAAACCGAAAAGCTGCGCCAGCTTGGCGGCAAAGGGGTATTTCTCGGGCCGGCCCGAACACATGGAGCGGCTGGCATCGAGAATGACATAGACCGGCACCTGCCGGTCGACGAAATATTCGCGGATATAATTCTCGCCGAGCCGCGCCAACAGCCGCAGATCGAGGTGGCGCACATCGTCGCCTTCGCGATAAGGCCGGTGCGCGGCGAATTCCATGCCCGCGCCCTTGGCGGTCGAGCGCCGGTCGCCGACGCCGACCGATGGCCGCGCCCGATTGAGCCGGTAGCGCGCGGCCGCGAGCTTGTCGAGAAGGCGCGCATCGGGCTTCATGAATTGGCCTTGACCGCAGCCTCGAAAATCCTGCCAACCATGTCTTCGAGCACGATGCCTTCGGCCGTGCCTTCGAAATTGAGCTGCACGCGATGGCGGACCGCCGGCATCAGCACTGCCCGCAAGTCCTCGAAAGCAACATTGTAGCGGCCCGCGAGCAGTGCATGGCCCTTGGCCGCCAGCACCATGGACTGGGCGCCGCGCGGGCTGAGGCCGAAGCGAATGAAACGGTTGACCTCGGCATTGTTGGCATCGAGCCCCGGCTGGGTGCGGGCGGAGAACATGGCGACGGCTCGCCGCACATGCTCGGCGATCGGCACGGCGCGCACCAGCGCCTGCAGCGCCAATATGTTCTCGGCGGTGAGGCTCTGGGCGGCATGGGCCTCGCTGCTGCCGGTGGTGGCGTGCAGGATAGCGGTCAGCGTCTCGATGCTCGGATAGCGGACATCGATGCGGAACATGAAGCGGTCGATCTGGGCTTCCGGCAACATATAGGTGCCTTCCATCTCGATCGGATTCTGCGTCGCCAGCACGAAGAACGGCTTGGGCAGCGCCATGCTGGTGCCGGCGGCGGAAATGGTGCGCTCCTGCATGGCTTCGAGCAGCGCCGATTGCGTGCGCGGCGTGGCGCGGTTGATCTCGTCGGCGAGCAGAAGCTGGGTGAACACCGGGCCGGGCTGGAATTTGAGCGTGTTGTGGCCATTCTCATCCGGCGTCAGCACCAGCGAGCCGGTGATATCGGCCGGCATCAGATCGGGGGTGAACTGCACGCGCGAAAAGCTGAGCCCCGTCGCTTCCCCGAGCGTTCTCACCATCAGCGTCTTGCCGGCGCCGGGCGGACCTTCGAGCAGCACGTGGCCGCCCGCGATCAACGCCACCAGCAATTGTTCGACGATCTCCTCCTGTCCGATCACCACGCGGCTGACCGCCGCGCGGGTCTCGCGCAGGGCGGTGAGAAGACGTTCGAGCTCGGCCCGATCCGGGCCTTCGCTGGCGCTATCGATGGTGCTGGTGACTGCCGACATGTTCACGTCCAATCCTGAAAGGCGAGCCGGTTATGGCGTTGATTTTGACCTCGTGACGCGCCGGAAGATATCGAAGCCGGCATAGCGCGCCATGAGGTCGAGCATGAAGAAACACAGGGCGAGGCCCAGCCAGATGGGCCAGATCGACCGGCCGGTCCAGCGGCCTTCGAACGCGGGCGCATAGGGCGCGCCCGCGGCGAGGACAGTGCCGCCGGTCGCTAAGGCCAATTGCTGGCCGCCGTGATCGGGATGCGCCCAATCGAGCCGGGCGGGATAGCCGACATAGGCCGCCGCCTCGACGCTGTCGTCATCGAGCGTGGCGGTGAAACGATGCGCGCCCGGGGTTTCGGGCACGAAGCGCGCCAGATACCGGCCAGCCCCATTGGCAGCCAACGGCAACAGCTCTGCCTCGCCACCCGGTGCGGTGACGGTGAGGCTCGGCAAGCCGGTCTCGGCTTCAACGATCGCCGTCAGCGTATCGCCTCGTCGTTCCACATCGACCGAAAAACCGGGCCGGCGCGCTGGCAGGAACTGGCGCAATGTCTGGGCGAAGAGGCGCGGATAATCGGCGCTCTGCTGCCAGCCCCGCGTCCACTCGCCCGCAATGTCGGTGGTCATGGCCAGCACCTGCCCATTGCCATAGCGCCAGGACGACAGCAACGGCACCGGCTTGCCGGTGGTGTCGAGCACCGTCGCCAGCGCCGTTGCCTCGGGCTTGGGCGTCGTCAGTACATAGCCTTCTATTTCCGGCCATTCATCCGGCAGCCCTTCGAGAAAGGGTTGCTCGCGATCCACCCAGTCCGGCCGCACGGCGACGGTCTCGATCGGATCGCCCGACAGCATCATGGCCTCCTGCGACAGGATCGAGGGCAGGGCGGCGAAATCCGTGGTCGCATGGAAGACGCCGCCGCCATCGCGGGCGATCTGTTCCACCAGTTCCAGTTCCGATTCCTCGCCGATGGCAACCGACGAGACGGTCACGCCCGCTTCGCGGATATTGGCCATAAGCCCCGGAAAATCCCCCGGCTGGCTGAGCCCGTCGGTCATCACCACGATATGGCGGGCCGAGGCGTCGACATTGCGCAATTGATCGAAGCCGGCGGTGAGGCCGCGATACATGGCGGTGCCGCCGCCGGGCGTGATCTGGTTGATGGAACGGGCGATGAAATCCTTCTGGTCGACCCCGGACATGGGCAGGCTGAGCCGCGCCCGGCTGTCGAAGGTCACCACCGCGACCTGGCTTTCCTCATCGAGCAGCGCGATGGCATCGATGGTCGCTTGCTTCGCCACATCGAGCCTTGTGACCGGCCCCACTTCCTGCGTCATGCTGCTCGAGCGATCGAGCACGAAAACCAGCGCCACCCCCGGCCGGTCGCGCGGAATGCGGCTCGAAATCGGCGAGACCTTGTCGAGCGGGGTTTCGAGATAGCCACCCGGCCCGAAGCTGTTGGCGCCGCCGAGGATGAGAAGGCCAAGCCCGTCTTCCGCCACCGCCCGTTCCAGCATGGATTGCTGTTCGATGGTGAGGGCAATGGCCGGCACATTCATCATCACCGCCCCGGCATATCTCTGCCACCCCGCCCTATCGGTGGGCGCCTCGGATGGCGGCAGCAATTGGGTGGCCAGCCCCTGGCT